>Ga0316206_1000143_pt1 | contig 141967 bp, 140 predicted proteins | sample 6monthpyrite_MG_FD_204942 | JGI IMG/M metagenome (GOLD analysis project Ga0316206, IMG submission 204942) | Microbial mat bacterial communities from mineral coupon in-situ incubated in ocean water Damariscotta River, Maine, United States -... | ecosystem: Environmental > Aquatic > Marine >... | reverse complement strand
CAAGCACAACAAGAAGTTGAAAAAGCAAAACAAGATGCTTTCAAACGTGAAGAAACTGAACGTGGTAAGGCTAATGCGATTAAGATCGAAGCCGAAGGTGCAGCATCTGCGATTACTATTAAAGCGAAAGCACAGGCAGCAGCGAATAGAGTTATCTCATCTTCACTCACAACACAACTTATTCAACTTGAACAGATCAAGATTCAAGGTAAGTTTAATGACGCTCTACGTGAAAATAAAGACGCTAAAATCTTCTTGACACCTGGTGGTTCTACACCAAACATTTGGGTTGATATGAAAGACAAGCAACAACGTACAACTGCAAAATAAGAGCCTTGACTTGAAGCCTTGCTTCAAGTAAGTCTTAAATCAATTCTACCTTGGTCGATTTGGTTTAACACTTTAATTAAAGAAACCAAATAATGCAAAATACAATCAATAAAGTCGATTGGGAGAAGTCAGAACTTCTTCCTGTTATAGTTCAAGAGGTCGGGACAAATGAAGTCCTTATGATGGCCTATATGAATAAAGAGGCCTTAGAGCTTTCTCTTACAACAAAAATTGCTCATTACTTCTCACGCTCTAAACAACGCATCTGGAAAAAGGGTGAAAGCAGTGGACATACTCAAGCTATTAAAGAGTTCTTATTGGATTGTGATAATGACACCTTGCTTATTAAAGTTGCACAAGAAGGTGTAGCCTGCCATACCGGGCGTAAGTCATGTTTCTTTACCAATATTGAGACAGGAGAAGCCGTCTCTGACATCGAGGTTGATTCGGCTGCTATGTACGGTGTTATTGATGAACTGTATCACATTATCTTAGAACGTAAAAATGCAGACCCTGAAACGTCTTGGACAGCCAAGCTTTTTGCCAAGGGTGAGAACACCATCTTAAAAAAGATCGTAGAAGAAGCCGGAGAACTCTGTTTTGCCGTCAAAGATGATGATGAAGAAGAGATCATCTATGAAACAGCAGACTTGGTTTACCACTGTTTAGTTGCTCTTGGTCTTAAAAATATCTCTCCAGATCGTGTCAAACAAGAACTGGCACGCCGATTTAATATGAGTGGTATTGCTGAAAAAAATGCACGTAAAGATTAAAACCTTAGATGAATAACTTAAAGCCAATGCTCGAATCATTTGTGGCTAGCTTGCATGCCTATGACTACATCTTATTCGCAATATCAGGAGCGCTATTTTTACTTATCCTTTTACTTGCCATACTACTGCGCAGTAAAGTTGCTCTATCATTAGTTTTTGTCCTTCTTGCCTTTATTATTATAGTCGCTGGCCCAATAGTCGGTTACAAACACATACACACCACCGTATACAAAACAGAACTCACTGATCTTCTCATAAAAAAACTGGAGTTTTCTAAAGCCATTGTTATCAAAGGCAAGCTGAAAAACCTTGGAACACAGAGCTTTAAACATTGTACTATATCTGCGGAGGCCTATGCAGGAGCTACAAATATTCTTGAAGAGTATCTAAATCCCTTTAAGCCATTTCAGAATATGTCGATAGTTAAAGATGTTAATATGACTGTTAACGACAGCATAGACTTTAAAATGATGTTGGAACCTTTTACCTATTCTAATGAATATAATATATCTTTAAAGGCAGACTGCATATGAACACATATTTTACAATCTGGCATTGGGCTGCTATCGTAGCATTTTCCATCGCTTTTCTTCTTTTAGTACTGGTTTCTTTAAGAGAGAAAAACCAAAAAAATATCTTATCAATGATATTTGCTTCCTTTCTAGTGATTATAACTGCTGGTGCATTTACACTGATGGCTATTGACAAATACACTAAAAAAGCAACGCTTTTTGGAGTAAAGAACACCCGGATACTCAGAAATGAGACCATAGTCTTTACCGGCTTTGTCAAGAACAAGGGAAATTATACTATCGGTGAGATCGTCTTGACGGTTAAACTTGTCAACCGAGGACATGTCACTGGAAATGTAAAAGGGGGAAGTTTTTATAAGCCAAGCGGGATGTTTGACTTTTTAAGTTCTTTTGGAGAAGATACACAGACCTACAAACCTCAAAAAATCGAAAAGGACTTTATCGTTGCTACCAACATCGAACCAGACAAGGCCCTCTTCTTTAGAGTAGAAATGCCATTCCCAGGTTACTTCAAACACGTCTCAGAGTTTACGTCTATCACAGCACACTAATCTTAGTATTTTAATCCTACTGTTTTTAAAGTTTTATTGATATTTCTAACCTGAGCATTTCTGTCTCTGCACCAATTCGGTGCGATCAAGGAGTCATCATCAATGCCTGCTGTAATTCTTTGGACAGAAACATTTTCAGGTTTCATCTGAATAGATTCTAAGAGAACTTCAAGATACAACTCTTCAGAAATCGGCTCAAAGTCTCCTCTATTATACTCATTGGCTAAGGCTGTTCTTTTCGTAACATAAAGAGGATGATATTTAACCGAATCAATTCCCCATTCATAAGCCTTCTTCGCTGTCTCAAGCATCATCTCCTTATCTTCTCCAGGAAGACCAAAGATAAGATGTCCGCACACATTCAAGCCCAGTGCTTTTGCCTTAAGAATAAGCTGTTTAACATTTTCACTGTCATGACCACGGTTAATGCGTTCAAGTGTCTCGTCATAAACTGATTGAATCCCAAACTCTATCCATATCTCTTTAGTTTTGTTAAGCTCTGCTAAGTACGCCAAAGTCTCATCTGTCACAGAATCTGAACGGGTACCTATACTTAGACCAACGACATCATCAAAAGTCAGTGCCCTGTCATAGAGTGCTTTTAATGTATCAAAAGGAGCATAGGTATTCGTGAATGACTGAAAATAGACTAAAAACTTCTTTGCTCCATATTCACGTTTTGATTTTGAGACAATCACTTCAAACTGTTTTTCCAGTTGCAAAAGTTGTTTATCCAAATGAGGGTTTTCTGTGGAATCTAGGTTTAAGTGAAAACCCTTAAGTTCTTGAACCCCGTCTAAACTTGGTGAAAAAGAGTCATTTTCACAAAAGGTACATCCACCTCTTGCGACTGTTCCATCTATATTTGGACAGGTAAAACCTGATATAGAGATAGGCGCCTTGTAGACTTTTTCATGAAATTTCTCTTTGAGGTATCCCCCAAAGGTATATACTTGTTTTGACATAATTCTTTTCTTTACTCTTTCACACTCTTTTTTAAAAGAGGTATTTTCCTGTAAAACAGGCTGTACAGTATTCATCATTTTCAGATGCAACACTTTTTAATAAGGCCTCATGTGTAAGGTAAGCTAATGAATCTGCTCCCATGTACTCACACATCTCTTTATTACTCATATTTGCTGCAAGAAGGTTCTCTTTATCAGGGGTATCAATACCATAATAACAAGGATCTGTTGTCGGAGGAGAAGAAATACGCATATGCACTTCAGCTGCTCCGGCTTCTTTTAACATTCTTACAATTCTTTTACTTGTTGTCCCACGGACAATAGAGTCATCAATTACGACAAGCTTCTTGCCCTTGATAAGAGAGGTAATAGGAGAAAGTTTCATTTTAACCTTAAGATCACGCATCTCTTGAGTCGGTTCAATAAAGGTACGTCCGATGTAATGATTACGCATAATACCCATCTCGTAAGGAATACCACTCTCTTGAGAGTAACCTAAAGCCGCTGGAACACCGCCATCAGGTACAGGAACAATCATATCTGCCTCGACCGGATCAATTTTGGCCAACTCTTTTCCCATATTTTTACGCATTTGATAAACGTTTTGACCAAAGACATCTGAATCAGGACGTGCAAAATACACATATTCAAAGATACAATGCTTAGGTGTAGGTTCAAAAACTTGAATAGATTGGGGTGCTTTTCCTTTTTCAAAGACTAGCAACTCACCCGGTTCAACATCGCGTATGTATTCAGCCCCTACAAGGTCAAAGGCACAGGTTTCAGAAGCAACAACATAACCATCTCCAACCTTACCTAAACTAAGAGGACGAAGACCGTGAGGATCACGCATTGCAAACATCTTTGTACGTGACAAAAACACTAAAGAATAGGCACCTTGGATCTTTTTAACAGCATCTATAATACGGTCCAAAAGCTTCTTTTCTTCACTTTTTGCAATTAAATGAATAAGATTTTCTGTATCCATAAAGGTTTGAAAAATCGCACCTTTTTTTATAAGAGCATCACGAACTTCTTGAGCATTTGTCAGGTTACCATTATGAACAATAGCCATCTCACCAAGATCATACCGGGCGAATACGGGCTGGGCATCTAAAATAGAGTCATCACCTGCCGTTGAATAGCGGTTATGTCCAATGGCTGAGCTTCCGTTTAATGTTTTAATCTTCTGATCATTAAAGACCTGCGATACAAGGCCTCTGTCTTTGATAGTATGTAACTTCTCTCCATTCGCAGAAGAGATACCACAAGCCTCTTGTCCACGATGCTGTAATGAGTGAAGTGAGAAATACGCTAACTTTGAAGCTTCAGGGTGATTAAAAATCCCAACAACAGCACATTTTTCGTTTAATTGTCTTTCCATATTAATCTATTCCTAGGCAGTCTGAGATATTATATAAACCGGATTCTTGAGAAACCAGCCATTTACATGCGCGTAACGCACCTTTTGAAAATGTGTGTCTTGATGTTGCCGTATGGTTCATCTCTATAAACTCACCATCATTATAAAAGCCAACTGTATGACGGCCGACAATGTCACCACCACGCAGTGCCATTACGGCAATCTCATCTTTTGTTCGTTCGCCAATATTACCATTACGCCCGCTAACACGAACCTTATCAAGATCAAGATCTCTTCCTTTTGCTGCTGATTCCGCAAGTGTCAGCGCTGTTCCGCTAGGAGCATCTTTTTTATGCTTATGGTGCATCTCTACTACTTCAATGTCAAAACCTTCAAGCACACGTGAAGCCTGTTGAACAAGTTTAGATAATACAGCTACACCTAAAGACATATTCGTAGCGTATAGAATCGGCATACTTTCACTTGCATCTTTCATCAGGTTAAATTGATGAATCTCCAAACCTGTCGTTGCAATCACAAGAGGCTTAGAAGTCTGCAGACAAGCTTCCAAAAGGGTTTGTGTAGCCTCAGGAAGTGAAAAATCCACAACCACATCACATGCCTTTAAAAAGGTGTTGATATCATTTGTAACCAAAGCAGAAGGATCAATAGCAAAGTCTAGACTATTGCGTACATATACTGCAGATAAAACTAATGTTTCTTCCGCTTTTAAATCTTCTAAAAGAAGTTTACCAACTCTGCCTGTTCCACCATATACACCGACTTTAATCATATTGTCTCTTTATCCGTTTAGTTTTTCATCTATATACGTAATTACATTTACACCTGCCACTGCACCATCACCTGCCGCAGACACTACCTGCTTTGGAGCATCGATACGAAGGTCACCTGCTGCAAAAAGACCTGGGATATTTGTTCTCATTTTTAAATCCACAATAACATTACCCTGATCATTTAAGGCACAAATCGATTTCCCATTCTCATCCATCAAAATTGAGTTATTGACATTCATACCGACAAAGGTGAATATACCGGGTACTTGTAAATCACGTTCACCCTCAGGTGTCATTACCTTAAGACCATTAACACCCATAGCATCCCCATAAGCCTCTTCAATAGTCGTATTTAAGACAAGTTCTATGTTCTTTGTTTCTTTCAGACGTTTAACTGTATTGGGAGCAGCACGAAACGTGTCACGTCGGTGTACCAAGTAGATCTTAGAACAGATATTTGAAAGGTAAAAAGCTTCTTCAAGAGCCGTATCACCCCCACCGATTACCGCAACTTCTTTGTTTTTGTAGAAAAACCCATCGCAGGTTGCACACGTCGAAACACCTTTTCCAAAAAGTTCATCTTCCCCCTTAAATCCGGCACGTTTTGGGGTTGATCCTGTACAAACAACTACAGACATCGCCTCTTCAGTAGTACCATCACCCTTATGAATAATAAAGTTCCCATCTGCTTTAAGTTCAACTCTTTTCACTTCGACCATAGCATGCTTAAGACCGAAACGTTGACACTGCTCAGGCCAAGGATCCATTAGTTCCATACCCGTTATCTCACCTGTCACACCAGGATAGTTTTCAATCTCAGAAGAGCCCGTGATTTGACCACCTGGCATTCCCATTTCAAACATCGTAACATTAGCCAAACCGCCGCGAGTTGCATACAAACCAGCAGTCAATCCTGCAGGTCCACCACCGATAATTGCTAAATCTAACATGTTAAAACCTTTATTATTACGCTATAGTTCATTTGGCATATCATTAATTGTATCTAGTTCCGCAATGATACTATCTTGTTTATAAAGACCCTCTTTAACTTTCTTAATAATAAAGACAGAAGGTGTTTTATATATGTTGAATCTTTGTACAATATTTAAAATTGTATTCGTCCCTGAACGTACATAAGTCACTTCTTTATTAGATGGAAAATCCTGTTGAAAGTAATCAATAGCCAATATCTTATGTTGTGGTCTAAGCTTATTCAGATTTTCTACCGTTCCTGCTTTTTTAGAACTGTAAAAAACAACAAGATAACGTTCTTCATCGGGCTTGAAGATCTGGCCTTTTTCATAAACAAGCCATTTGTTGAAATCAATAAATTTGTATTCTTGGAATTTGTAGTTGAAGTAAGCGAAGGCAATCGCAATCATGCCTGCGCCAAAAAAAGAAGCGAGAAGCGTGCCGACTGAAAATAGTCCGCTGCCGCGTCGTGCCATAAATTATGCTAATAGAGCGTTTAGTTTTTCTTCAAAAGCTTGTTTAGAAGCTGCACCAACCATCTGCTCAACGACTTCACCGTCTTTGAACAGGATGATTGTAGGGATAGAACGAATACCGTACTTGATAGCAATGTCTTGTTCTTCATCTGTATTTACTTTACAAATCTTAGCCTTACCGTCAAAATCTTCTGCTAGTTCTTCAATAACCGGAGCGATCATTCGACATGGCCCGCACCATGGTGCCCAAAAGTCTACAAGGACAACGCCCTCTTTAATAGTCTCTTCAATATTTGAAGCTGTAACTTCGATGTATTTTGCCATCTTTAAGTTCCTTGTTTAAGTTTAATTAAGAGTATTATACCTTCAAATTCTTTAAAGACTCTTAGTCTAAAGCCTAATTAGGACAATTTTTGTCCTAATTAAAGAAACTCCCCTAAATAGTGATATTTTCTATCAATTTACAGGTTTCATCTTGGACAGAGACAGCATCAATAACAAAGACCATATCTAGATTTTTTTTCTGCATAAATCTGTGCGCAGTATTAATAATATGTTGAAGTTTTTTAGGCGTGATATTATAAAGAGGGTCATAAGAACAACCTGATTTCACCTCGATAAAATGCAGGACTTCATCTTTGATGGCAATGATGTCTATCTCTCCCCCACGTAGGGTGAAGTTTCTCTCTATGATCTGAAATCCAAGTAAAGCGATATACTCACAGGCTTTGTCTTCGGCAAGGTTTCCCTTGGCACGACTCATCTCTTTGTCTTTTGAAAATAATAAAAAGGGAAAAGAGACCTTTTTCTAAGTAAGATTATTACAATATTCATTATTTCCCCCTGGTACAGCCGCATAAATAAAGGAATGAACTTTATTTACGCACAAATAATCTCAACCTGAATAGATTTAAAGGCTGCCGTCATGATAAGCTCATCACTTTTGTCACCAAATATATGGTTTAGTTTTGAGTCAGCATGGTGAAATGTTGTATAAAGTGTTTTGGGTTGTACTTTATCTGTGAATTTTACTCTTAATGGATTACTCTGTCCAAATGGCGTTTTTAAGATAACTTTTTCAGAGCTAAAGTCTGCTGCATCATCAACATGAACTAAAAGTATGTCTTCTGTATGCTTTTTCATCAGTTTATCCGTGTACTTTGTTTGTGCAGAGTTATTATAGTGCGCCATAATTCTACCTGTAGTCAGGTGGTAGCCTTTAAGCTCTTTCTTCGTGATCTCTTCAACCATACCTGAAAGTTTATAACCGTGGTATCTAAAGGCACCGATTCCATCTTGTGTTCTAAAGTCTTCTCTGTGAAGTACCGGTGTACCTGTTCCATCATCTTTAATCGGCCAGGAAATACCCGCTTTTTCATTATCTCTAAGTACCTTATAGGAAGCACCTGTAAATCTATTTGGAGCTGTTTTTCTTACATCTTCCCAGATATCTTCAGATGAGATAAAGTTATAACCTCCACCCATCTTCTCATCAAGAAGTTTAATAACTTCCCAATCATCAGGTAAGTCAGATGTAACTAAAGGTGTTGAAAGGTGTACCTTTCTCATCGCATTGATATATGTGCCCGTTTTTTCATAGATCGACTTAACACCAACAACGATGTCCGCACGGCGCGCTATATCTGTCATAAACAGTTCTTGAACAAAGATAAGTTCCAGGTTTTCAAAGGCTTTGATAAGTTTGTTAAGGTTAGGGTGGATATGTGTTAAATCTTCTCCGATATTAAGCACCCCACGAATAGAACCGTCTAACATGCCGTCAACAAGCTGAGGTGTCATAAGACCAACCTCTTTTGGTGCCTGATAATCAGGAGCGTAATAAGGAAGCATTCCCATGTCACACACACCTTGAACATTTGTCTGCCCACGAAGTGGCATAACCCCTGCTCCATCTTTACCAATGTTGCCCGTCATCAATGCAAGGTGAACAATAGCCATAACGGCGTATGAACCATCTACGTGCTCAGTAATGCCTAGTCCCCAAAGGATTAAAGATTTTTTCGTTGCATATTCACGTGCGATTTCAGGAAGCATATCGGCTAAGTATTCATAGCCTTCAACCTCTCTGAAAAACTCTGGATTGGCATAAGGGTCTTTTAGGATATTTTCTTTAAAGTGTTCCCAATTTTTTGTTCTTTTTTCAATAAAATCAGGTGCATAAAGCTCTTCTGTGATGATGGTATACGCGATCATATTTAAAACAAGAAGGTTTGACTCGTGTGGTGTAATTGCCTTATATTTTGAGAACTTGTGAAGCTTAATCTCGCGTACATCAAAGGTTGCGATAGGTGTACCGTTTTGTGCCGCTTTAATCATACGGTTCCCGACGATTGGGTGTGCTTCCGTAGTGTTTGAGCCCATAACGATCATAAATTCTGTTTTATAGATATCATCAAAAGGATTTGACGCAGCACCTTCACCAATAGTAAGTCTCATACCCTTAAGTGATGGCGAGTGACAAACACGTGCACAGTTATCAACATGCGGAGAGTCAAGTGTATAACGTGTAAATTTTTGGAAGTAGTATGCAGACTCACAAGAACTTCTCGCTCCACCAAGTGAACATACTGATTTACGACCATATTTAGCTTGGATGTCTTTAAGTTTCATTGCACCCGCAGTAGTAGCTGCTTCAACATCAGTTTCATACCATGTGTCATCTAGTTCAGTTAATGTGTCAGCAATTTCTTCTTTGATATGAGGGTTTTTTTCTAAAAAGCTTTTACGAATCCTAGGTACTCTGATTCTTTCTTTAGAATCTACAAAATCAAATCCATATTTACCCTTGACACAAAGCTGACCTTCAGAGGTAGCTCCATCAGGATGTGCAAATATTTTCTTTATTTTGTTTTCTTTTACATCTACATGAGCAGCAATATCACAGCCAACACCACAGTATGCACAAACACTATCAATAATTTCCACAAAAATGCCTTACGGATATAGCAAATACCCTTGTAAATTAATTATGACATATTAGCTTTTTTCTCTTAAGAACAGAGTAGTTTCAGAAGGTTTAAAAATGATTAAAGTATATCTAAGAAGAGAAGGAGTTCAATGTACTAGAGCCAAACTGCTCTAGTACACTAGCGGGTTCATCTTAACAAAGAAGAAGCATTCTAAATAGCTTATCTTTTAACGAACAGAAACAGGGCCTGAACTGTAGACTTCAGTTACAAGTAGTTTTTTTGCATCACTAGCAGCTTGATCTAAAAAGCCTGTTGCCGGATCAACGATAAACTTCCCATTAGCGCCTTTTTGCATATAATAAACTCTGTACTCAACGGTGACAGCTGTAGTACCTGTGATGTCATACGTCAATGTATAAGTCTCCGTCTCATTAGGACTTAAACGCGTATCACTCTCAACCATATTAGAGTCAAATCCTGGACGTACAACAAAGACACCTCCGTATTTCTTCCCTGTCTCATGTCCATAAATCCTAGTAAAATTACTAAGATCACTACTATCAACGATAGCGGCGTTGGTTACATTTCCTTCAGTCAGACCACTCGATGATACCGTCTGAGATGTAATGGTTGTATCAGTACCAGTGATAATAAGTTTTTCTCCTGAGAACTTCTGTGAAGAAACTGCTGCACCTGACAAGTCTGCCACTTTTCCAGGAAAATCAAGTGCTGCGCTTCCACCATCGGCAACGGTTACGGTTGCTGGCTGCGTAGCATCTAAAACTTTTCCACTTAAAGGTGTCACAGTATTTGTAATGTCAGAAAAGCTTGAATTACCCGTACTTCCCGTTAAGGCAATCGTATCTCCATTTTGATCTTTAACGATTACACGTGTTAATGCACGACGCATTGGGTGTGCACCAGGGAACATATGTGCGGTCTTATTCATAAAGGTCGTATCTACTGTTAAAATATCACCTGCAGCAGTTTGAGTAACACTTTGAGTAAGACTCGCAGAGAAACCGCTTTTTATTTTAGCTGTAACGGATGTTTTATGACCTGTTTTACTGGCACCTAAGAAAGCGTGAGAGTTCAACCATTTTCCTACAACTGGATTTTCATCACCGAGGTTATCTGGATCTTCTGGATCAAAATGTGATGTGAGGCCTGGATTAACCGCTTTCGTCCATAATGTTTTTGGATTAGCCCAGCGGTGTAATAGTGTCCCTTCAATTCTTTCCATATGACATTTCTGACATTTTGGAGAAGATAGTGAATCATTTGAGGCGGTGTCTGTTCCTGTTGTTACTGCCATCTGTGTAGAACACAGTTCCATGAACTGGCCAGCTCCTTCTTCACCTGACGGCACGGCTGCACCTGCTGAACGTTGGTGACAAGACAGGCATAAGCCTTTTCCACTCTCACCGAAGTGATTGTTATTGTCTTTGTCAAAATGAGGATTGATAAGAGCTGTTCTATTCGTCTCATCTGTACTGTTCTCATTTGTTTTACCTGTTACACCATATGGTCCATAAAATGGTCCACCTGTAAAGTGTACTTTGCCATCTGTTCCATTTAGGTCTGTACTGTGCATAGTATAACGACCATCAGCAACCTTACCTATATCAAATGCTGTTGTATCTTTTGGGGTATGTGCATAATCTGCATACTTTTCAGGTCCCCAAAGTCTAAAGAACTTATTCATGTCTGGATTAGAAGCATCATCACTATGTGTTAGTGTTGTTCCTGCAGCAGCCTTAATCGGCCCATGGGCAGAAACACGGATATCTTTGACTAAGAGATAGCTTCCACCATCCAAACCGCCACTCGCTGTAGCTGCAGCCTTCATCAACCTTGGCGTTTCAATACTATGACAAAACGCACAATTAATACCTTCTTGATTGGCCTTATGCCCGATTTGATACGTCAGTCTGTATAGATTTCCATTGGTATGAGAAACAGCCACTACACTCGTTGGCTTCGTTGTATCAAACACACCTTCAGTTGCCATAGAATTTGTCTGATCATTTGCTTGTGCCGCTAATAAATCAGCTGTTGTTGCCCCCGCTTTTAAAGTCTCAAGTTCTGCCTTAAAATCACCACCATAATAAGCACCCGGTGCATGACATTTAATACAGGTTTGAGCAACTTTGGTTACCATAGTTTCTGTGTACTCGATATCTTTAACTTCACCAATCTTATTAATATGGGTTCTAAAGAAATCTTGCATCTTTGTTTGAAAGATTGGATCCGTCCATGACTTTCCATGCATAGAACTTTTCCACGTATCATAAAGTTCATTATGACAATTTTGACATTTATTATCTGCACTATCAAAGAGCGTCTTTCCATAACCCTTGCCTGTATGGTATTCAGCTGCTCCCGGTGTTGCCGCCGCCGTACGTGTATTACCAAGATAATCAGTATAATCAATTGTCCCGCCAAGTGATGCCAGTGTTTCTTGAAAATGGCTCAGAGCATCTTCTACACTGACAAGTGTTAGATTTGGGTCAATATATGCCACTAACGCCGTTACAGCCGCCTCGTCTGAAAGGTCGACACTTCCAAATTCTTTCAATGCAATTTCGCCAGGTATCGTAATGCCGTTGGAGACATCGCCATCACTGTCCAAGGTCTGTAATAAACGTAAAATATTAACAACAGTTGGGGTAAATTGGCCATTAGCTCCCTCTACAATATCAAGCGGTGTAACCGTACCCTGACCTGTTACAGAACCCAGAAGAAGGTCTCCTATATAAAAAGAGACAAGCTCACCATTTTTATAAATAAACTTACCACCCCCTGATGTTGTACCCGAAGTCGATGGTGTCTTAAAAGACAATCCATCTACTGCCGAATCTTGAAATACTCCCGTTTCTTCGGCGACAATATAATAACTATCTCCGTCACTCCCGCACCCAGAGAACAGCAATAGCATCGCTGCACTAGCAGCCACTAAGTACTTCTTTGCATTATTCATATGTATCATGTCCATAATTAACTCCCATTAACAGTATTATGTACAGTCTAATAAATTATCATGAAAAAATCATGAAAAATGAAGTTTTTATATTAAAATATTAATATAATATATAATTAAGATTTTAATGTTTCATAATGCAATGAAATTCAAAAGTAATATTTAATGTCAAGAAAAGTAGACTGCAGGAACTATATTCTCTGACTCAGTCTATTATATAACCACGTGTTTTAATTGTTTTGATTAGGGGAAGAGGAAGTTTTTTACGCACATGTGCAAGGGTAACATCGATCGTGTTTGAAGAGATATTTTCAGGGTTTAGATAAAGAGCATTCAGCAGTTCTTCTTTAGAAACAATTTTTGATCGCTGTTGTAACAAATAAAAGAACAGCTGAGACTCTTTCTTACTTAAGCTTATCTCTTCATCTTTGTAGCTAATTGTCTTTTTTAAAGTATCACAAACCATCTCTTCTATAATGACCTTGGGAAGTCCCTGATTACGTCTTATCAAGGCGCAAATTCGTGCCCTTAACTCTTCATTATCAAAGGGTTTTTCAAGATAATCATCCGCACCAAGATCCAAACCTGATATTTTGTCTGCAATCGAGCCATAAGCACTAATTACTATAACTCCCGTTGTCGGATTTTTTGTCTTTATCTTTGATATAAGACTTAAGCCAACATCTTTATCATCTAAATTACGATCCAATAAAACAACATCATAACTTAACTGGTCGATATAATCACAAGCCTCAGCCAGACCAGTAACCGAGTCCATAATATAATGCTTGGAAAGGAATTGTGTCAATAAATCTGCCAAGCGTGTATTGTCTTCAACTAAAAGTATTCTCATAAGAATATTTTATCTGAGGATCGTTAAAAATTTGTTAATGCTTAAGAATACAAGGTAGCCTAAAAATTTTAAGAAATAACTTTCCAATGAACATCAATGAGATACGATGCCCCTTCTTCTCTAAGCCTAAGCGTAACAAAAACATCAAAAGGCTCGCCCTTAATTGTGATATGCTGCCAACTGAAGCTGATATTTTTCTCTTGTTGCAATAGAGAAAACAACTTATCAGCCTTGTTTTTAGAAGACATGCCATCAGGCTGAAACTCAGGAGATATCATAGCCGGGTGAAGTGACTTAAAAACTTTTATCGAAGAGATGCCAAGTAGATCTAATGCTGGCTGGGTAGCAGAAGTAAAATGTTCATTTTGAAGTAGAAGAACAGCTTCTTCTGGATTATCAAAGATATCATCTTGTTCTGAATCACTTAGTTGAGTTGACATAACAAAGCCTCATGACAGTTATATTTTAATTGATTATACCTAAGTAAAAAAACAAAAAGTTTAAAGTAGAAGATTAACTCTGTACCGCAGGACTAAGCCTCGATACGGATCATGCTAGGAGAAGATTTTACAAAAGAAGCATCTGCAAGTTCTTGCATAATACTTTGAATATTTTTTTCTACTGCTTCATGTGTTGCAAAAAGTAGATTGGCATCTCCGTTAACACACGGACGCTGGAGTACCGTTTCAATAGAGATATCATGATCAGCAAACATCTTCGTAACCGATGAAAGCACACCGGGTTTATCTTCCACACCCATTCGCAGGTAATACTTAGAAACGATCTCATCCTTAGACTTCAGCTTAAGGCCCTGCTCAAGAGGTGTCTTAAAACCTAACATCGGAGAGTGTTTGCCTGAGCGAGCGATATCAATGATATTGGCAACAACCGCAGAAGCTGTTGCATTGCCTCCGGCTCCAGGACCGTAATATAGTGTCTCACCAACCATGTCACCAATAACAGAAACACCGTTCATAACACCATCGATCTTAGCAATCATTTCCTCTGTTTTAACAAGTGCCGCGTGCGTACGAAGTTCAACCTCATTGCCCGTCTTTTTCGCAATGGTCAAAAGCTTGATCACGTATCCAAACTCTTTGGCGAAAGAGATATCTTCTTGAGTAATATTTTCAATTCCCTCAATCAAGATATCTTCTGGTTTTGCATCTATACCATAAGCGATAGAGGCCAATATAAGTAGTTTGTGCGCCGCATCAAATCCACCTATGTCAAAAGTCGGGTCAGCCTCCGCGTAGCCAAGAGCTTGTGCTTCGTCCAAAATAGGTTGAAAGTCTACACCCTCGTTCATCATCTTAGTCAGCATATAATTACACGTACCGTTCATGATACCTTTGATTGACTCAATGTGATTAGCTGAAAGTCCATCACGAAGAGCATTGATAATAGGAATACCACCCGCTACCGAAGCTTCATATTCAAAAGCAATATCTCCGGCAAGTGCTTGAAGTTCATAACGATGGTAAGCCAGAAGTGCCTTATTTGCGGTTACAACGGCCTTACCGTTTGCAAGAGCGGCTTTGACAACCTCAAAAGCTTCATCAACCCCACCCATCAGCTCAACAACAACATCAATTTGAGAATCATTTATAATGTCCATAGGATTTGTGGAAAGCTTGATATCGACACCACGATCTTTATCTAGATTATTAACCACACCACTGACAACACTGATCTCTTGACCTGCACGCGCAGTAATAATATCCGCATTGTTTGTTAAAATATTAACAACAGATGTACCTACTGTCCCCACACCGATAACACCTATCTTAAGCATCTGTTTCCTTACTTTCTTCAAACTGTTTCAAAAATTCTTTTATATTACGTGCGGCTTGTCGAATACGATTTTCGTTTTCAATCAAAGCAATACGAACATAACCTTCGCCATACTCGCCAAAACCAATCCCAGGAGCAACCGCGACTTGTGCTTCTACCAATAGGCGTTTTGAAAATTCTAAAGAACCCATATGTGCTGCACACTCGGGTATCTTAGCCCACACGAACATTGAAGCCTGATTTTTGCGAATCTTCCATCCGGCTCTGTCAAAAGCTTCAAGCAAGATGTCCTGACGCATATCATATTTTTCAATGATCTCTTTTACGCAGGTCTGATCCCCATTCAGTGCAACTGTAGCTGCAACTTGGATAGGCGTGAACATCCCATAGTCCAACCAGGATTTAATCTTCTGAAGTGCACCAATAAGTTTTTTGTTTCCAACAAAGAACCCAACACGCCATCCCGCCATATTATATGACTTAGACAGCGTGAATGACTCTACAGCTACATCTTTGGCACCTGGAACTGACATAATCGAAGGCGTCACATAGCCTCCAAAAGTGATATCACCGTATGCAATATCTGAGATAATATAAAAGCGTTCTTTTTTCGCCATTGCAACCAGACGTACATAAAATTCTGGCGTAACCGTTGCTGTTGAAGGGTTATGCGGAAAGTTTACGAGCACATACTTAGGACGTGGAGAAGTCTCTTTAAACACACGATCAAGATCTATGAAGAATTGGTCTTCATTGATCTCATATTCTTCATTAAACTCTAAACCAAACTTCACAACGTTTCCACCCGCAAGTATGAAAGCATATGAATGAATAGGATACGTCGGATCAGGGACAACTGCCACATCACCCGGATTAGTAATTGCATAGGCTAAATGGGCATAACCTTCTTTAGAACCCATAGTTGCAACGGCTTCAGTAACAGGGTCAATGTCTGCGTCATATCGACGTTTATACCAATCACATATAGCAACACGAAGCTTAATGATTCCCTTAGAATCAGAATATCCGTGCGTCTTTGTTTTTTGGGCTGATTCAATCAGTTTTTCTCGAATATGTTCTGGCGTATCACCATCAGGATTTCCCATCGAAAAATCGATAACATCTGCACCTGCACGGCGCTCTTGCATTTTCAATTCGTTTACTTCTGCAAACACATACTTTGGCAGTCTTTGAATACGTCCAAACTGTATCTCGTCGAACATCTTTTACACCTTGTTGCTGGTAACTACTTCGTGCCCTGGGCTTGAACGCGTAGTCCCTGTTTGATATTTTTTAGACTGTAAAGATCGGCCACCTTTACGTAGACCGTATCTTCAGGAAGCTCCAACTTGATCTTGTTTGTTCTTTTATCGCGTTTATACACTTTTAATAGATGGAGTTCTTTGTCATAAATTGAGACATAAGGATACCAACTATTTCCTTTTAAAGACCATAGAGTTAAGGATTTTGCTGACTTTACATTGAGCCAATGTTCATAAAGTGACTTTTTGAGTACTGTTTCCGTGTAGGGACGCAGCTCTTTGAGCATAAGATAGGCATTTTTAATATCAATATGGTATGACCAATCTGTTTGTGAATTTCGGTCAATATCTACAATATCACAGCCACGTTTTTGAAGCGCACTTTTAAGTAACACAGGGTCGATGGCATATTCCCCCGTGAGACGTATAGTCCAAAAAAATCCGCTTTCATCTTGTTTTGAGCGGTCTGTGATAAAACGATAATATCCCATAGACTGTAAGGTATCACTCATGATCTTTACAAAGAACAGAGGATATCCGCTGGATTGAAAAGTAAGGTGCATCTCCTGAGGTTTTTTGAAGAAAAGGTCCAAAAGACCATTATCTTTCAGTGTAAGAATAACCTTTGCAACATCCACACGTGAATTCGTATAATATGATTCTTCATCAGCAAAAATAATTTGAATAAATCTCACATGTCGGGCATAAGCATTCTCGCCAATGAGTGCTTTTATCTTTTCTTGTAAAAGGTCAACACTCTCTTCTTTAGTCGGGAATTGTGTACTTGGCTCTAACGTATACGTCTCGCCATAAGCAAAACTGCACCCTAGAAAGAGAACAAGGAAAAGTCGTTTTACCAAGCTTTACCTCTATTTTTCTCTTTGAACTCACTTCGGCTCAACTTACGCAAAACACCGTTTTCATAACTGAACCATACTTTGCCTTCGTCTTTAAAGCTTTCTTCTTCACCATTAACTTCAAAATTAACAAAACCGTGCCCCATAACAAGAAGCCATTCTTTATCTTTATCTAACTCAAAAGGAGAAGATGTCAGTTTTTGTGTGCGTTTAAATGTCTCAAGGTCCACAATACCTATCCATAGTTTACTCCGTGGAACAACCTCAAACTTACTTGTATGAACAGGTTCAATCCGTACTTCTTCAACGGGTTCTATTATTTCTTCAACGGCTATCTCATTTCCTAAGTTATTTAAGTTAACTCGGGCCTCTTCCATAGTCGTATTGTTAAGTTCACTCTCTACCGGTTTAACATTTACAACAACCGGTTCAACAAGGGGTGCTTTTTCTTCTTCTGAAGGTTTTAATAATACTATAACCAGGCCCATAACTAAAAGTCCGGAAATAATATAGATCGCATTGCTTTTTTTCTGTTTTGATCCTTCTGTTTGCTGACTGACAACAAAAGGCTCATCTGATTTTGAGGTCCCAGTTGCCGATTCCAAGGCAAAGGCTTCCGTAAGTTCGTGCAGATCCACATTGTATTCACGCTCAAGGATAGAAATAAATCCTGTAAACTGAATCTTATTCATTGAAGAGTATCTTTTATTTAAAATATCTTCTACAAACTTTTTAGCAATATGTGTTTTCTCATATATCTTGTGTGCACCAATCTCTTGAAGCTTGTCTAGACCTGTCATTTCTTACCTCATTCTGTCCATCAAAATTGCACTTGCCACACTCACATTTAAAGAATCAAACTCGTTTGCCATCTCTATAGAGACTTTTACATCAAGTTTATTTTCTGCTCGTGTAGGTATTCCCTGTGCTTCATTTCCCATAATCAAAGCTCTTTTACCCTCACACTTTAGTGTACGGATATCAGTGCCATCCATTGTCGCACCATAAAGTGTAAAACCGTCAAGCTTTAATTCGTTCATAACATCATATAAATTATGTTCGTGCACAATAGGCATATCATAGGCTGCCCCGGCACTGCTTCTTACTACATTTTCCGCATTAAACTGTTTAATACCCGTTATCACAACAGCGTCAAGACCTAAAGCATAAGCCGAGCGTATGATCGCACCCATGTTTCCCATATCAGTAATGCCCGCTAGGACCAATACAAATTCAGGTTTCGAAAGGTCCTTAAGATCAAATAACTCAAGATCATCTACCTCGGCTAAAAAACCTTGATGATTTCCTGTTTTACTCATAGATTGAGCAGCATTTTCAGGGATTCTCTTAAGTTCAAAGTCCATACGCATTAAACGCGAATACTCTTTTTTATCAAGTTCTTTTGAGACAAATAATGTCTTAACTTTGTTCGGATGTTTTTCTATAAGGTAATAAACCGGTTGTTTTCCATAAATAATCATAGTATGGAGTTTATCTAAAAATCTCTTAAGTATATGACATTATGGTAAAAGTTTGGTAAACAGAAAAAGAAGGAGTTCGAATTTATAGCACCATGTTACCTATAGTATAGTTTTACATTATACATATTATTTATATAAGTTTAAATATATTATTTATTATTTTAAATCTCAAGAAGGCGCTGATAACAAGCTTTGGTGTTTTCACCTGTAATTTTTGAAATAAGTTTGGCAGCTGTTTTCTTGGGGATGTCCAGTTCTAAAACATCATTTTCGCTTAAGCTCCTTTGCCTCGCTTCACCTGCTTCTACAACCACAACCCATTCCCCTTTTATTGCTGTAGAAGAGACCTTTTCAAGTATCTCTTCAGCCTTTCCATGGAAATAATACTGGTATCTTTTAGTCAGTTCTTTTGCACAAAATATTCTACGCGAAGGGGCTTCAACAGATAACTCTTTCAACAGCTTTTCGAGTCGGTGTGGTGCTTCATACAGTACCGTTGTAAACCCATTATGCAAGGCACCTTGGAGTGCCTGTGCTCTCTCTTTTCCCTTATGCGCCAAAAAACCAAAAAACAACATCTGCGTATTTACAAAACCGCTCGCGACAAAGGCTGTAAGTAAGGCATTCGCTCCGGGTAAGATATCATAAGAAATATTCTCATCTTGGCAATATCTCACAAGTAGCTGTCCCGGGTCAGAAATACCAGGCATACCGGCATCTGAGACATATACAATATTTGCCTCAAAAAATGAAGGGTCAACTTTTTCAATAAAGGCGGCTTCATTATGCGAATGTAAAGAAATAAACTCTTGTTCTTTTCGTTCAAGGTTATAACGTTCAGCAAGGATATGTAAAAGCTTTTTGGTAACGCGGGTATCTTCACAAAGTAAAATATCAGCATCACGTAAAGCATCCATCGCTCTTAAAGAGATATCAGCAATATTTCCGATTGGTGTTGGAACTAAGGTCAGCATGTTAATGTCTTATGATTTTTTTTGTGAAGAATTAGAGGCAGTACAATTTGACAGCATAAATGCCGTCAAATAGATTAGTCGATATTGTAACGTTTTTTGAACTTATCAATACGTCCAGCAGTATCTACCATACGCTCAGAACCTGTGAAGAATGGGTGACATTCATTACAGATCTCAACACGAATAGTGTCTTTTACACTTTTTGTTTCAAATGTGTTACCACATGCACAAGATACAGCACAGTTATGTAGCTCTGGGTGAAGATCTTTTTTCATCTATTTTTCCTTATGTGTCACGCTATGTACGTAAGCACGGTATATTTTTTTAAAATCCGTACGGGTGCAGATTTGTAATGTTGGAATTATAACCAAACTTATTTTAAATTTCAATTAGGAACAAACTCTCTTTATTTAAAAGATAAGTTTAATTAATAAAATCTCGTTACAATTTAAACAAGGAGTGTCTGTATGGAAAATAAAAATGTCATTTATCTCACCTTAGATACTAAGGCAACTATCACTGAGTTTAAGGGGCAAGCCTTTGCTGTTAGCGGGTATATAGACAATGAGGTAGTGGGGAAAAATTGGTTTGAAGTTTTTATTCCTGATGCCGATCAAAAAGAGGTTTTTAATGTTTTTAACAGCTTTTTAAATGGTAATATCTCTTTTTGGGAACATGAAAACGCGTTAAGATGTAAAGACGGAGAATTGTGTCTTATACGATGGAAAAACTCGCTTAGACGAGACTCAAATAATATTCCAATTGCTGTTTTTTGTGAAGGAACTTTGCTCCAAGACTAATTAATACAAATGTATGTGGCCATTATATTAAGACTTTTGATGAAACGGCCATAACTGCTGATTCTGAACGTAATATCATCGGGGTATCTAAACGAAAACGTTTTAAACCGGCTAGTTTTTGGCGCTCATCTTGCGAAAAACCGCCTTCACACCCAATTAACACTGTTCTCACCTCATGTTCACATCCTAATACCTCATCACAAAAATCAAGCACAACTACCTGAGGGTTCTTATTTAAAAAATCATCCAGTGTGTTATAGACTTCAAATTCGATCTGTTTGCTTCTTCCGCATTGTTGTGAAGAGGTTTCTACTATACGCTTATACCTTGCGAGATCAGTCTTGAAATTTTTTTGACTTCGGGCACAGTAAATAAAGCTGATCTTACTTACCCCTATCTCGTTCAAACTGGGCAAAACCTTTTCAACTGATTTAGGGTCTATCACACACCAGCCAATATGAAGTTGTTTTTCAGATCTAACCTCTTTTATCTGCGAAGCGATAAGTTCTAACACAGCTGAGCGTCCGTCTAAAGACACCACCTTATATTCATAAAGTTCTTCACTCTTTTTTCGTGTTCTAAAATAAAGAAGATCATTAACATCATGACGACGTACTTTAAAAAGATATTTATAATCTTCTCCCTTTAACTTCAGCGTCTTTTTCCCGGCCTCATCACTAAAAAGAAATTGCATCTGCTATCCCCGCAAAAGCACTGACTAGCAAGATTAAAAACAATTCAATACTTTGATATTTAAACCCAAGTTTTTTATAGGTCTCATCTTCCATTGACTTAAACTTTATTACTTTGGACAAAGCCTTGTTTCTTTTGATCTCAAGGGTTGAGAGTATAAAAATTGATACAACCATCAATAAATTAGCCGGTGTAAAACTCAAATGTTGTGCTGCCATCATCACTGCACCTGTTAGCACAATAAAGCCAATAAAGCTTAGATGAAAGATCATTAATATTTTTATATTTTTTACAAACTTTTGAAAATCACCTTGCACCTTATGCATAGCAATCATTATCAACAAGACTAATACCAATCCCATTACAGAATAGATATGGATGCTTTGACTCATCTCATACATTTCATTCATTAATACCATCCTAAAAGCCAAATCTTACCCAAAAATTTCTAAAAGCAGTAAGTAATATTGTCCCAGCCAAAAGACGATCTAGCACTATTGCTTTTAAATTATGGTTATCATTATAAAGCATACATCACTGCGCTAGTGGCAAGTACACAAAGGCCTTTTAAGTGATAGAGGTCACGAAAAATATTCTAAAGTTATGCTATTATCAACAAAATACAAAGGAAAATCATGTTAAAAACTTTACTTTTAATTCTATTCATTAGTATCAGCAGTTATGCTTCAGAGATATTATGGAACGATAGCTACCAAGAGGCTGCTCTTGAAGCCAAGGCAGAAAATAAACCAATGCTTGTTTTTATGTCAAGAGCAGGCTGTGGTTCATGCGAGTACATGGAAGATACCGTACTGATAGATAACGAAGTTAGTGATTATATCAATAAGAACTATATTGCTGTGCACTTAGATATTCATGATAATGATGCACCAAAATCTTTACAAGTTTCTGTCACCCCCGTCTTTCACTTTTTGAAAAGCGATGGGAGTGAGCTAAAAGAGAGCCTATATGGTGGAAAAACCGCACCCTTCTTTATTAAGATAATCCAACTTAAATAAAATAGAAGCGGTCTGCCCTTCGCTTCTTCTCCATTCTACCTTTACAAAAAAACTTTAGCACTTGCTAAAGCCTTTCATAAGCTATTTATACTATTACAAACTATTAAAAGTTTGATTTTACTCTATTTAACCTATAATACAAAAACATACTCTTTGGGAGATTCGCATGGCAATATTAATAGAAGACGCATTAAAGCAGATTGATGAGTGGGTTGAGCCCCTTCGTAGTGAGATTGTCTCACTTGAAGCCTCTTTGGGACGCATACTTTCTAATGAAGTCATTGCTGTTTATAATCTCCCTGCTTTTAATAACTCGGCTATGGATGGATACGCCATCAAACATGCAGATGCCGGAAAAGAAGTCGTTGTCGGTGAGACAATCTTCGCCGGTGACAATTCTACTGACTGGGTTCAAGATAACTGCACCTTAAAGATCATGACGGGTGCACGCATACCTCTTGGCGCAGATGCCGTTGTACCTATTGAAGACATAGAAATCATTTCTGATAATGTCATTTCCTTGCCTTCAAATATTAAAGAAGCCCAACATATCCGTTATGCAGGTGAAGACATCAGGGCGGGAGATCTACTCTTAAAGGCAGGAATCCGACTGCATGCACACCATATTACTATGCTGGCTTCGCAGGGAATCTCGCATGTTTATGTCAGTAAGCGTCCTCGTGTTGCCGTTTTTGCTTCAGGAAAAGAACTGAAAATGCATTTTGAAAAAGTCGAAGACCATCAGATTTACAACACAAATACACCGACCTTCTTGGCCCGAGCAAAAGAACTTGGTTGCGATGTTGTTTTTATAGGAACGGCTGAAGACACTCTCGAAGATATCAAGAAACATATTTCTTCAGCCCTTGAAGGTTCTGATCTTATCATTACCTCAGGCGGCGTAAGTGTCGGTGATGCTGACTTTACCAAAGAGGCCTTTTCTTCATTTGATTATGAAGCCTACTTCTCGCAAATCAACATTAAACCCGGAAAACCAACAACCTTTGGACGTATTGGTAGGACGTATATTTTAAACCTTCCCGGAAATCCATTTGCCGCGGCCGTTAACTTCGAGATATTTGCCCAAAGTATTATTCTTAAGCTTCACCATGCGAGGAAGCCTTATATTGGAAGTCTAAAAGCAAAAATGAAAGAAAAATTTACTCAGCGCGCCGGAAAATACACAGTAGTTCCCGGATATTATGATGGTGAGTTTTTTGAACCTATAGAAAAACGAAGTCCGGGAATGATCTCACCCTTGGCCAGCTCAAATGCCTTTATGATAACCGATGATAAGATTTCTGAAATTAAAAAAAATGAAACAGTCTTGCTCATCCCAACACGATGGCAGATGTGTACACAAGAAAAGAGTGAGATCATTACTAAGAATACCTCGAATTAAAAACATGCTTGGAGCATATCTTCATCGAGTCAAATAATGTATATAAAAAATACTTTATACGGTATCAGGATTGATAAAAATCTCACCCCTAAGAACCTTATTCCATAAGTCCTTGTCATGCCAGTCTTCTTTTACTGTATCAGAGAAAAGAATCTTATCCGGATCGATAAGCCCCATGTTTTTGTTATAAGCATCATCTCTAAAACCTTGGGCGTAGCCTGTCTTGGTCTCATGCACGATGATGGAATGAAGTGTAACCTCTTTTTCCCCGTTTATCATCTTGGTACTGGCAAGCATTTTATCAACCATAATAAAGATAACACGTGAGAACTGTTCAGCTGAAGGAGAAACAGGAAGTTGAATCCAGCGTTGCGAGTGCTTCTTCATATCTTTTATATAGTCTTGATCATCACCATCCCATAAAGTAATAGCATGATCAAAAGAATCAATCAAGTCTTTAATAGATTGCTTCATCAAACCAAAGTCAAAAACCATCTGTCCATGATCTAAAAAATTTGACTCAAACAGCACTTCAATCTCGTAAGAATGTCCATGAATAGAAGCTCTGCAACGTTGCGTAGAGCAACCTCTGACTATGTGAGCATTTTCAAATTTAAACAATTTACGAATCAACATAGTATTAGTACCCGCTGTTGGTCTCCGCCGCTGGTACGAAAACGTACATCAGCTCTGGTTTCAAGTCTAAAAAAGCCAAGCAGTTGGCTTTTTCTCACGTCTTTCACATTTTCAAATTTAAACAATTTACCAATCAACATTTAAACACCTTTATTTTGGTCCCATAAACGGATATGCAATCTGTCGCTATAGACATAGCCTTTGATCTTACAATAATCTATGACAGCTTCACTATGATATTCAAGTTCAGCCTTGCTTCCACCCTTGGGCATGCAGTAGACGGATATGGAAGGAGCAAACTTAATTATATCGTTTATCTCAGTATCAACCCCTCTTTGCAAGGACTCTTTATCAACAGTAAACTTGAAAAAGGCACCTTGTGAATAGGTCACAATATTTTGGATCGCCTTAGCATTTATTCGTTTACTCGCCGGTTCACCACTATTACTGAGCTTGACCGAAAGCGCAAAGGTACAGCGTTGATAAACACGATGCTTTGAAAAGTCGACGTCAATCGCACCATTGGTCTCAAAAGTAACCCGGTGGCCTTTGCCTAAAAGAAACTCGATAAAGGCAACAAAAAGCTCCTCGTTTGCATAAATAAGCGGTTCTCCCCCTGTCAATACAATATCTGCTTTGATCGGAAGTGTATAAGCGTTATAAATCGAGATCAACGCATCAAGTGATTCTAGACCTGTCCAGTTTGCGCCAAAATGCTTTTTATCTACAGCATAGACCGTATCACAGCCAATAATTTCAACACCATTTTCAGCGGTCTCTGAACATCCAAAACCTTCACACTTCATGTTACATCCGCCAAAACGGAAGAACAGAGATGGGGTTCCTAGGTATTTGCCTTCACCTTGGATGGAGTAAAAGTGTTCAACCAAATAGATCATCAGCCACCCGTCTCATAAAATGCTCGCGTAGAAGCTTCACCATCAGCTTCGGACCAGCGATTCTTTTCAGGTTTTGTTCTAATGACCTCTTTAAGAACAAGAGCAGCTTCTTGAATATCACCGCGTTTGACTGCGTCATGTATGCTCATCGCCTCGTCAAAATACAGACAAGGGATAAGATTGCCTTCGGCTGTTAAACGAATACGGTTACATTTTGCACAAAAGTCATCCTTATACGGTTCGATGATTCCAAAACGATACCCATCATCACAACGGTAATAATGAGAAGGTGACGTTGCATCAAAACCTTCATCTGTAAATCCGTATTTTTTTCCGATCAATTCTAAAAGCGCTTCACTCTTCATACCCTTGATATCAACTTCTGCGTGGGTGTTTTCCATATATTCAATGTAGCGTACCGTAATATTTCGTTCCTTACAATACTCCATAACATCCAAGATCTCATTTTCATTCATCCCTATCATCGGGACCATATTGACCTTGACTTTCAAACCGACTTTGAGCGCTTCTTCCAAACCTTCAAGGACTTTTTTAAGGACGTCTTTTTTAGCAATCTTTTCCGCCACATCAGGGATAAGACTATCTACTGAGATGTTGATACGCTTGAGGCCTGCATCTTTAAGTTTTTGAGCTGACCCTTTCAGGAGATAAGCATTCGTCGTCATCGCTAAGTCAATCTCCGGATAATAATCATAGATCATGCGAATAAACTTATCAAGATCTTCACGTAAAAGAGGTTCTCCCCCTGTAATACGGATCTTTTTAACACCTTCGTCGATAGCAACTTTCATAAATAAAAAAAGTTCTTCAAACTTCAATAAGTTCTCTTTTGGAACCCATGCAAACGGTTTTTCCGGCATACAATATTGACATCTAAAATTACATCTCTCTGTGACAGAAACACGCAAATAATCTACTGTTCGTCCATAACTATCAACTAACATATTTTTCCCTAGTCTTGATACTCTATAAAATACGGTCTTTTATATTATATATTTTATACTTTTTATCAGATATTTCTCTTGCGAAAGATCAAGTAAAATGTAAACAACGGAATTGTATCTATTAATTAATTTGATTTTTATTAGTAGTTTGAAAGAGGTAGTAAGTCCTTAGGCTTAACTAAGATTACTGAAATAAAGCAGATATGACATTTATGAACTTTCAAAACAGCCCAAATAGCTTCAGTATCTTGATCAAAATATGTATTAGTTATACGCTTAATACCCTTTTTATAAAAGCTTTTGCATGATGAACAAGCATTGATAGATCCATACATCATGCTACCAACGCCCGCTTCAAGGCGATGATACTTTTCGGATTTATGAGAATAGTTGCCGCCTACAACATAGGCGGCTGGAGAACAGAATACTTGAAATATGCATGGGAGCATCCGGGACTTACCTACACAAATGCAGTGCCCAAAAACTCAGCCTCTTCCAATCCTAATGTATTTTCTTCTTTATTCATCTTCTTTTGCATATTTTTCATACAAGAAACTAAGTATGGCTTCTCTACAACGTATATATTCAGTATCATGCTGTAAAGCGACTCTTTCACGTGGATGCTGAAGGTTCACTTCGAGTATCTCACCGATAGTAGCTTCCGGGCCATTAGTCATCATAATGACTCGGTCACTCAATAACACCGCTTCATCTACATCATGCGTAATAATAACAACGGTGTTTTTGACACTTTGCTGTATGCGCATCAGGTGCTCTTGCAAATTGGCTCTTGTTAATGAATCAAGTGCACCAAAAGGCTCATCCATAAGCAGAACCTTTGGTTTAATAGAAAGTGCACGGGCAATACCTACGCGCTGCTTCATTCCCCCACTGATTTCACCCGGGTATTTATCTTTTGCTGCATCAAGGTTTACCATGGAAACAAATTTCTCTACACGGTCTCTCAACTCTTTAGAACTCAGCTCCGGCATCACTTTTTTAACTGCAAGTTCAATATTGTCATACACTGATAACCAAGGCAATAAAGAGTGGTTTTGAAAGACCACGGCACGTTCGGGCCCTGGGCCTGAAAGCACTTCCCCTTCTAAGGAAATCTCTCCGCCCGTTGCCATATCCAAACCTGCGATCATGTTTAACAAGGTTGATTTTCCACAACCGGAGTGACCGATGATAGAGATTATCTCATTTTCTTTAATCTCAAGATTGATATCAGTAACTGCTACATACTTCTTTCCTTTAGGTAAAGGGAAAACTTTTTCTACGTTATTTAAATCTAAAAACTTTGTGCTCATAGTCTCTCCTTATCCTCTCTTCGTGTAATCAAAATAGTCTGCTATGCGTCCCATAATAGCGTCGAGTATATATCCGACGATACCGACAATAAAGATACCGATGATGATGTTTGGATAATTCAGATTATTATATTCATCCCAGATCCAAAATCCTATTCCAATACCACCTGTCAGCATTTCAGCCGCAACGATAACAAGCCACGCGATTCCTAGTGACAAACGCATTCCTGTAAATATATACGGAACTGCAACAGGCAAGATGATCTGATACACCTTTTCAAGTGGTGTAAACTGAAGTACCTTGGCAACATTCAAGTAGTCCTCATTAACACTTCGTACACCCAATGCCGTGTTTATAATAATAGGCCAGATCGATGTGATAAAAATCGTTGCGACTGCTGTTGCATTGATATCTTGAAATATCAACAATAACAAGGGTAACCAAGCCAAAGGCGAGACTGGTTTTAAGATCTGTATATAAGGGTTAAGTGCCGTCATAAAGTTTTTACTCATCCCAATCAGAAGACCCGTAGGGATACCGACTAAAATAGCCAATGCAAACCCGGCAAAGACCCTTTGTAAAGAGTTCATAACCTGCCAAAACACACCCTTATCATCTTCATTTTCTACATAAAAAGGATCCGAAAGTGAACCGACAACTTCGTCTCCTTCACTGTTGATACCACCAAAGGCTGCTACATAGGTATCACTTGGCGTAGGGAAGTCATCAACAATACTTGCCACTCCCATCCATGCCGGAATTAACACCAGTATCACTAACCAGGGTAAAACTATTCTTTTTACTAACTCTATGTTCATCTTCTCTCCTTAAATTCCAACAAGCATCTGCAAGCAGAGCTCCCTTTTCTAACATTTCCTGTCTCCAAACAGATAAAAAAGCACCCAAATGCACTTTTATCTATTTATCAGCCGAAGCTGACAAAGATTCATCTTTATTTCTTTAGAACATACTTAGCATCAGCACATCCTGCAGGTCCATAAGGACATCATTTCATTTTGTGCGCCAAAGGAAGTAATCCCTTTGACTACGTTAACACTAAGTTTTACTCGGCGTAAAGCCCAAGTGATTTTACTTCTTTAGAACATACTTAGCATCAGCACATCCTGCAGGTCCATAAGGACATACATAAGAAGGTTGTTCAGTTAAGACGCTCCATTTGTTCGCTGCTTGCATCTGTGCTTTTGTTACTTTTGGATTGGTTACTTTAAAGCTGTAAATATAATCAACTGCCTTATTTGGATCCCATACTTTTCCGTCCATAAACATATTGTATTTGTCTACACCGTCTTTTTTCCACGCACTTGGAGGAAGGGTATAACCGATCTCAGTTGCCACTTCAGCAAATAAGTCTGGTCTGTATACTGACTCAATTACTTTTTTCATATTAACAGGCTTGTCCAGTTGTCCCCAACGGTACATCTGAGTGATAAACCACATACCGTGAGAATAAAACGGATAGGCGGCATAATAGTTAGCAAAAACATTAAACTGAGGATTTGACTCAGAATCTTGACCTTTTAGGTACTGAAATGTTCCTGTCATTGACTTTTCAAGAACAGATACCGGTGCTTTTACATAATTTGGTTTAGAAAGAATCTTCGCAGCTTCTTTGCGATTTTCCCATGAAGTGTCAAGCCAAATTTGAGCTTCAATTACCGCTTTCATCACGGCTTTTGTCGTCTCAGGGTTTTTCTCTACAAAATCAGCGCGTGCTTGTAGTACTTTCTCAGGGTTGTTGTTCCAAATGTCATAATTCGTTACAAGAGTTGAACCTTTTTTCTTTAATACAATACGCTCATTCCATGGTTCACCTACACAATATCCTTCAATATTTCCTGCAATTAGATTAGACGGCATAGTCGGCGGTGGGAAAGGTTTGATCGTTGCATCTCTGTCAGGTTCTATTCCTGAAGTCGCCATCCAGTAACGCAATTCATAATTATGCGTAGAGACCGGGTGAACCATACCAAAACTCAAAGGTTGGTAATTTTCTCCCTCACTTGCATGTTTCGCATCAATATATTTTTTCAAAGACTCAGAGCCTAATGGTCTGGCTTTTTGATCCATACCGTACTTTTCCATCTTTGAAATAATGTTATTTCCAAATGTGATACCATTTCCGTTAAAGTCAAGACTCAAAAGCGCCTGAAGGTTTGCATTACCATTGATACCTAATGTAGCTGCTATAGGCATACCCGCTAACGCGTGAGAAAAGTCATACTCACCGCTTATAACTTTTTGCTGAATTCCTGGCCAACCGCCACCCTCTTTAACAACATGAACATCCAGACCATATTTTTCAAAGAAACCTTTTTCTTTAGCGATAACAAGAGGAGCACAATCCGTCAGAGCGATAAACCCTATCGTCAACTCTTTTTTCTCCAACTCTGCCATCAACGAACTTGTAATAATTGATAAGCCTAAACCAACTTTTAATACCTGTTTTACAAATGGAACTTTCATCATTTTTTCTCCTTGTATTTATAAGTATTATTCTACAGGATTATTATTTTATTCAATCAGAATAGTGATTAATATTTAATCACTATAGTATTATTTTTTATCCACACTGTTTCAGCATAGAATTATGACTGTAGATTTTGATAATGGAAGTAATAAAAAAGTTTTATAATGAAAGCAATAAAAAAGAGGAAAATTGCAAGATCTAAGAAAGATCTTGCACAAGAATAGAGGTTGGAACTTTTAAAAGAGCCTAAGCTTAGTTAGAAAATTTAAAGTCTAGCATTACCCAAAACTTTTGAACATCTACTGATTTTGGATTACCTGAAAGAGCCGAGTCATCAGCCTTATAATCAGCATATTTCAACATACCGGTAAGCCCTTTAACACCTGGAATAGCTCTTTTGTAGAGTAAATCGATCTCTGAACCGTAGTCAATACTATCTTTATCACTTGTAAAGTCATGATAAATCGCTTTAAAGACACCAACGTCTTTACTCTTATAACCAAGCATGATATTCGCATCTTTCAATCCGGCTTTTGGTGTTACTAAAAATACATCTGCCCAACCGTTAAACTTGTGGTTAGTACCCAGTGGTGTGGTAAAAGTTTTAATCTCTGTAGACAGATCTGTATTTGCCTTACCGCTTTGGAACTCATATCCTAAACCGGCAAGAATGCCGCTCATATTCATACCAAGTTCAAGATTATAATAGCTTGCATCAACATCTGGCTTACCATTTTTTGCTCTGGTATAATATGGCGGTGTAAAAGTATCTCCATTGTCAGAGTCAAGAGTAGCATCACTCATCATCGCATATTCTGCACGATAGTTAAGTGTTAGGTTGTCTGCTACTTTAGGTTTACCTGTCAATGCAAGTCCATACGTATTTCCATAAGAACCCAGCAAGTACCCATAAGCACCTACAGTAAGTTCATCCATGACTTTATATTTAGCATTTAATAGGACCGACTTCGTCTTGTACGCATTCACCTTGTCTATGCCATTATCTGCAAATATTGTGTTGACCTGTGTTAGATAAGAAGCCATCAGGTTTAGCCCTTCAATACTATTATCCATCACAGAATAAGCATTGAATGTTTGCGGCATTTGTCTCCAACCTACGGCACCGATAAAACGTTGATTGTCAAGGTTGATCATTTGGCGACCTGTTCTTAAAGTCGTCTTATTATATTTAAAATCTAAATATGATTGTGTAACACGTGTCTGCTCCGGATCTGCAACAACGTTATTGTTACCTGTTCCGCCCCCGTTGTCTGTACTGTTATAGTTATTATTTAAATTATGAACATCTGTCATCTCAGCATAACCTGAAAGCCAATCAGTACCGAACAGATCACCTCTAACACCAATGACTAAACGATTAGTGAGTGCATTCGCATTGTTCTTAGCATTATTCGTCTCTACCATCTCATAACGTGGACGGATTTCACCTGTCACCTTCACATTGTCGATCAATGAGATCGTACTCGTATCTTCTGCCTGTACTGATACAGTCCCTAAACTCATCACTACAGCTGTAGTTAAAGACATTTTTATTACATTTTTCATTTCTTCTCCTAATAAATATTGACACAAGTATAGCTAATACTGGATCTAATATAATCATTTGATGATTAATTTTTAATCAAAATTCAATATCAAGCTTTCTCAGTTCCTCGACACAGGCTGTTTCACAAGAGCTTCACCTCTTTGTTCTTCTATCTCAGCTTGATGCTTTGCCATTTCCAATCTTATTTCATCCATGACATAGACAGGAACATTCTCATCTTTATACCAATTAACGGTATCGATATTTCCTCCATAGTCACTTCCTAAATCTTCCACCTTCTGAGCATACTCATCCATATCTTTACAGATCTCTACCCTTTGATCGACCATATCTTTAAGCTCTATGTACCAGGTCTGGTCATCTGCCATCTTAATCGTTGATGTAAATATAACACTCATACGCTATCCTAATCTTTTCTTATCGTCAGCAAAAGCATCAAGATCTTTCTTCTTCAAATCACCATTATAGACGATGTCTCTAGCTGATATTGTCTCATCATTAAGCATCTTGGGAACCACTTCAGCACTCTTGAGGATTTCCATATTCGCATCAAGTTCGTCTTCACTATATGCCATCTGCATATCTGCCGCTATCACATGAGGGATGGCCTCTATAATATGAAGTTTTGCCAGTTCTTCTTTAACCCCCTCCCCTTCAATCGTTATGATGACCCGGCCTTTTTCATCATGCATATGATAATCACAGGCCTCACATTCTTTTAGACTTTGAACCACCTCATCTAAATACTTTGGGATGGTTTGAACCACTATGCTTGAAATATTCATATGAATTCCTTTTTTAATTGCTTTACTAAAAAAAAGAGAGACTAACTCACTTCGTTTTTAAATATCGTATTGATTTAATTATACTGCTTATATCTTCACAATCACTTGACCTGAAACAAGTTGATAACCTTGTCATCGCTTGAAACCAAAAACGCGTTCTCATCTAAAAAAAGTATCTTTGTCAGTGTCATCTTATTCCCGGTAAAACGGCCTAAAGTCTCTTGCGTATACGTATTAAAAACTGTCACATTATTGTTTTCATCACTGGCAAACCCGACTTTACTGCCGCTAGGTGAAAGTCCGACACTGTAGATCAAGAATGGTGCCGTCCTATAATAGGCCGACTCACTTTTTCTGTCATAAACGACAATACGTCGGTCCTGTCCGGCTGTTGCAATCTTACCGTTTTTATAATCGACCTGAAAAACATTATCCAGGTTCTGTCCACTGAGGGTATCTATCAAAAACCCCTTATTCACGCTTAAGATCTTTAGATTGCCACTCTCATCAGCAACTACAATCTCATCTTTCTTTTCGTTCAAAACAAGGTCTGAAAATTTAGAATGTGAGACGTGTACTCGCCAATTTATCTTTTTCTTTTCTATATCATAGGAGATAAGCTCATTTCCTAATAAACCTAAAATAAGTGTATTTTTATCCAAAAATCTCACCTTTGAGATATAGAGCTGATCTTCATTGGAGATCAACAAAGCAAGATTGCCCTGCTTAAACAAGTGTACTCTTCTGGATCCCTTGTTACCTTGAGATAAGATAACGATCCTGTTATCAAGTGTATCTACGCAATAAACCTTAGAATCAATGATATCTTCCATAAAGTCTTTTATTTTAGGCACCTTGATCGTATTAATACGTTTAGCGCTTCTTATATCAAAGATATCGACACAGCTTGCTGTTGTTGCGACATATAGTCTATTATTATCAGCAACCATATCAACAACGCCTCCGCTGCTTACATACTGCAAAATAGGTTCTTGCAATAATGAAGAATAAAGTGAAAAAAAGAAGACAGCTAGGATGAATAAAGTTTTCATTAAAAGCCTTCTATCTCTATTGCCGATGTCGGACAGCGACTGATACAAAAGCCACATGCCGTACACTTAGATTCATCTATCACCGGTTTAAAAAGACCGGCAAAAACTATAGCATCTTCTAAACAGGGATCCTTACATGAAAAGCACATAGTCTCATGCCAAGACATACATGAAGAGACGAGTATATTAATCCTTGCATTCACATTTTTTTTATTTTCTAAGCTAAGCACCCCAAACTCGCAAGCACTGACACAATCATCACAAAAGGTACAGCCGCTGTTTTCAAAACTCAGATAAGGTGTTTTGTCTTCATGAATCTTGATTATCTCGACTTCGCACACAGTGGCACATTTGCCTTCACAATTCTTACACTCATTGTTAAAAAGAGATTCATCACTATTATAAGGAGGTCTAAGTATTACTTCTACCTTGGACTCAGAGTCTCCTCCCAAGGCCGAAGCAATAGAACCAAACAGTTCTCTTCGTTGCATAACTTAGTGGCTTCCACCATCTAGATGGCCCGCAGCTGAATCTTTATTTTCAAGATCATCTTTAGTAACAGTAGAGTCTACACCAACCGTATCAAGATCATCAAGAACAACCTCATCCCAGCTTGATTTAAACTCACCACCCTCTTTGGTATAGTTTGCTTCAAAGAGATTCTCCACAGAAGGATTACCCTGCGACTGCGGAGCATGACACTGGGTACAATTAAAACGTGCCTGCGACAGATGTGTCAACCTTTTAACATCTGTCTCATTTTTCGTGTTGTCAATAGACTTTTTAAACTTCTTACCATCACAAATATGACGTGGTCTCATATCCAAAAAATGTGAAGGTGGAATCGGAGTTGCTCCCATTGCAGGCGCGATATCTGGTGCATGACATCCTGTGCACGCATTATTCTCACGTGTAATTGGAAGGAAATCAGTCACATCATGAGGAATCATTGGAGGAGCATCCTGGTATGCTCTTTTGATCTTTGTACTCTCTCCCGGTTGAGCACTTCTGTATTCTGTTTTTTCCGCTACTGTGTCATCTTCTTCATTGATATCAGTCTTTCTAAGCCCTAAGGACTCTTCTGAAACACTTGCCACTGGTTTAACTTCTGTCGCTTCCGTCATAGGTGTAGCATCCCCGCCACATCCAATAAATAGCAATGTTGCCGCCACTAAGGCTAAGCTAATCTTACGTGTTAATCTCATCTCGAACTCCTAGTTTTTATCTATAAAATTGCGTATTGAAAAGTTTAATGCTTCATCTTCACATACTTCAATACATCGTGCGCAATTTGTACACGCACCCATCTTCACTGTCTCAGAAAACTTAGACACCATAAACAAGACCTCTTTTTCCGGACAGACGTCCTTACACTTCATACACTCCGTACACTTATCTACATTATGGCTTACTCTAATAAAAGAAAACTTCCCTATAAGTGAATAAAAACCACCTAAGGGACAGATATAACCGCACCATCCGTTTTCATGGACCAAAAGGTCAAAGAAAAAGATGATCAACACAACGGTAAAGCCAAAACCCATTCCAAAGATTAGACCTCTATGTAATATAGAAATTGGACTAACCAGTTCAAAGGCCGTTAGTCCCATCAAAAATGAAAGGACGAGGCTCAGTCCCAACACCCAGTAACGGATATTACGACTCATATAAACACGTTTTTGAATATAAGAAATACCCAGCTTTCGGCGTAACCAATTCGCTGCATCTGTCACCATATTAATAGGACAGACCCATGAACAAAACATTCGTCCACCAATCACACCATAAAATAGCGTGATAAGCAGCGCACCTATCAACACATCCATCGTTATGATTGACCCCGCTGTAAACATCTGAAGTACAGCAAATGGATCGCTCAAAGGAATAGTGCCTAAGAGAAGAGAAGAACTGAGGTTTCCTTCTAATATCTTTAGCCCCCAAAGATGTGCCGCTATATAAAGTGCGATAATGCCTAGCTGAGTAATTCGTCTGCTAATTAAATATCTCATTCAAATAACCCCGAATCGTCATTTAGACTATCTAGCGCAGATTTTTCACTGATCTTTGTTTGCGTCGTTCCACCATGTGCATCTTTTACACGCTCTTGATCTTTCTTATCCCAGCCTTTTACATAGTGGTCACCTGCTCGACCCATTGCCACTTCTCTAGGAAGTACAATAATCGATGCTTTTTCCGTAATACAGGCATGTTCACACATACCGCATCCCGTACAGACATCTTGCACCACCACCGGTTTCAAAAAGGCATGTTTTCCGGTACGTTCGTTTTTTCCGTACTCAAGTACGATGGCCTGATCTAAAAGAGGACAGGCACGATAGCATGCATCGCACTGAATTCCCCAAAAAGCAATACAGGCATATGGATCAACAACAGCAACACCCATTCGTGCGATGTTTATATCAAGTTTTCCATTTGTTGTAACAGAAGCCTCATCCAGAGCACCTGTCGGACAGACCGGTACACAAGGTACATCTGTACACATATAACACGGTATATTCCTCGCATCAAAGAATGGTGTCCCCATTGGTTTTTTATCACCTGGAGCTGCCAACATCAACGTGTCATACGGACAGGCTGATACGCACAGACCACATTTGATACACGTGCGCAAAAAATCTTCTTCATCCAGAGCACCCGGTGGGCGTAAAAGAAGTGAGGCATGAACAGATTCTTCCAGGACAGAACTCCACACTAGAGCTCCTATTCCGGCAAGACCTACTGCTCTTGCCATCCCTAAAATAAACTTTCGTCTCTCACTCATCTCACTTTTGCTCATTGTTTACTACTTTACGCGCTGTAGATTTTTACAGCACATTTTTTAAAGTCTGTCTGCTTTGACATCGGACATGTTGCATCTAGACAGACTTTGTTGATAAATACTTTCTCATCAAACCACGGGACAAAGACTAGACCACGTGCCGGCCTATTCCGTCCGCGTGTCTCAACACGGGCCTTGACCTTTCCACGGCGTGATTCAACCCAGCATAGTCCACCCTGCTTAAGCCCCTTATCTTTCGCATCTTGTGGATGCATATAGCATAAGGCTTCGGGAACAGCTCTATAGAGTTCAGGTACACGCATTGTCATCGTACCTGAGTGCCAGTGTTCAAGTACACGGCCTGTACATAACCAGGTATCGTATTTTTCATCCGGAAGCTCTGGTGCATCCATGTACGGTCGTGCAAATATTTTAGCCTTGTTTGTCAATGGAACTTTTTTAGACTCTTTATCTTTACCTTCAAGCGTACCTGACTGTAAAGCTTTGGCAATCGTTCCGTAAAAGGCAAATCGATTTCCACTTTCCATCGTTGCTTTTGCTGCATACGGATCATATTTGGCATTGAAACGCCATTGCGTCTCTTTACCGTCAACAACTGGCCACTTAAGTCCACGCACCTTATGATAAACATCAAACGGCGCAAGATCATGTCCATGTCCACGACCAAAGGCTGCATACTCTTCAAAAAGGTATTTATGGATATGAAAACCATATCCCTTAAACACCTTACCATCAGAACCAATAACATTACGACTGTCTCCATAACCCTCAGAGTTGTCATAACCTTTTTGGATGGGGTCATTTTGATCAAGCTTATATGACCTAGCATCTTCATTATTGAAAAGAATGTCAAACATCGTTGTATCACCCGAATATCCCATATCTCTTGCTTGCGCTCTCACATCTGCGAGTGGCGTCTTTCTAGATCCTGAAGGTGCATACGCCCCCCACAGGTCATCGACTGTAAAACGTTTTGCAAACTCAGCCCATTGCCAAGTATCACTCATAGCATCACCTACTGGAATAACCTGCTGTCGCCAGTGCTGTGTGCGCCGTTCTGCATTTCCGTACGCACCCCATTTTTCATATATCATCGCTGATGGAAGAATAAGGTCAGATACCTTCGCTGAGATACCAGGATAACCATCAGAAGTAACAATAAAATTATCCATCTGACGTGCTGCCTTGATCCAATGCGTAGCAGACGCAGAGTCTTGATAAGGGTTACAAACATTTACCCAGGCAAACTTCACTAGACCATCTTCGATATCACGATGAATCTGCATTATATGCTGCGTACCTACCCCATTCAGTGTCCCTTCCGGAATAGCCCATTTTTTCTCGGCAATTGTTCTGTGCTTAGGGTTCTTGACCATCATGTCTGCCGGTAATCTATGGGTAAATGTACCTACTTCACGCGCAGTACCACAAGCTGATGGCTGGCCGGTTAGTGAAAAGGCACCCGACCCCGGTCTAGCCTGCTTGTCCAATAAGAAGTGAACATTATATGCCAAAGTATTATCCCATGTACCACGCGTATGCTGATTCATACCCATAGTCCAGAAAGACACTACCTTCCGACCTTTTTCAATGTACAGATTTGCAAGTGCTTTGAGCTTTTTCTTAAAGGACTTCATATCTTCATCAGGGTCACCCTTACATAATTTTGCTGTGTAAGCTAGCGTGTAAGGCTCTAATGATTTTTTGTACTCTTCAAAAGAGATTTCCCAGTGACCCAGTGTACCACCGGCATTTGTCATGGTATCACCCTCTTTATAACCAAATGGCGCTAAGGCAGGACCTTCATCAGCAGAAACAACCTTGCTCATCTCTTTAGAGATCGTCTCCATTTCCAGTTCGGTGTACTTACCTTCTACAATAGACTTATCGCTTGACTTTCGCATTCCATAACCAAGGTTAACCGGACCTGCAGCAAAAATGATGTGCTTACGAATAAATTCCCATTCTATAGAGTCTGGATGGTTATAGACGATCTCTCTGGCTATGTAATTCCAAAGTGCAGTATCCGTATTTGGTGTAAAGATAATCTCAATATCTGCCAGATCCGATGTACGATGTGTATAAGTCTGAATTGAGACAACTTTTACGCGGTCAGGATCTGAAAGCTTTCTGTCTGTTACACGTGACCATAAGATGGGGTGCATCTCTGCCATATTCGAACCCCAAGCTACCACCGTATCAGTCAACTCAATATCGTCATAACAGCCTGAAGGTTCATCAATACCGAATGTCTGATAAAAACCGACAACTGCTGAAGCCATACAATGACGTGCATTCGGATCAATGGCGTTTGAACGGAAACCACCTTTCATCATCTTTTGAGCAGCATATCCTTCCATCACTGTATACTGGCCAGAAGCGAATACTGCCACTGATTCAGGACCACCATGCTTTAAGGCTTTTTTTGCATGGATTTCCATCTCATCAAAAGCACGCTTCCATGAGACAGGTGCGAATTTACCATGTTTATCAAACTTGCCATCTTTATCTACGCGCAATAAAGGCTGCTTTAGTCTATCTGCTCCGTACATGATCTTCGCATTAAAATATCCCTTAATACAGTTTAGACCACGGTTCACCGGAGCAGCCGGGTCGCCCTTAACTGCAACAATCTTTCTATCAAGGCCTTCACCTTTGGTTGCCATCATAATTCCACAGCCCGTTCCGCAAAAGCGACAGGCTGCTTTGTCCCAGCGCCAATCACTTTCTACCTTATCTTGTTTTGCCTGTAAATCTACAGGAACTGTCATTCCCAAAGCACTTGCAGCTGAAGCAGCGGCAGCACTTTTCAAAAAATCTCTTCTATCTAATGACATATCAACCTCCTAGAGTCTTATAAAACCATGACTCCTGTAAACACGAATACACGTACTTAAAGGAGCCATTTTAACTAAAAATAAAAACTAATAATTAAAATTAAACCTTAATCTCTATAATTATATAGTTTATTAGTTCTGCTGTCTTTGACCTAAGTCAAGAATCTTAAATATCTTATTCATTTAATTTAAAATTCCTGTTTAAAAATATCAATTAGTATAATAAAATATTATACTAATTGATATTTGTATTATTATCGGTTTAAAATGAGGGGTTGGCGGCGTCTTGAAGTTTGGTCTTTAGTTTTTTAAGAAGCAAAGAAGTCTTATACAGTTCTTCATTTGCTTCAATTACAATATCTTCACTCTTGTCTAGGTGCTCTTGAGCACGGGGGTCTTGCTTGGCCATTGCCAACTGTATGGAGGCTTTTTCACTCTGTTGAACTGCCTGTGATGCAGAGTCTATTGCAGCTTCAACATCATCTAAAAAATATTGAATATGCGCACAGGCAAGTTCAAGTTCACTCCCTTTCTTTAACTCATTTCGGCCACTTATATCACTTGAATGTTTTAAAAACTTGCTGAGTTGAGTATGAATACCTAAAGATACCGATCCCATATATATAATTACAAAAAGAGCAAAGACCCCTAAAAGTAGTTGGATCTGATTAATAAAATCCCGTTTACTCGTTGCATTGTTTTCATAAGCTAAAACTGTTTTTTCCATAAGACCCAGTGTGATATTGCCTTTAATATATATCTCTTTAAGGGCTGATTTCGATTTTTCTTCTATCTGGGTAAGCATTAATGCTTCAAAAACCCTCCAGCTCTGCTCCACTTTTTCTAGTAAGGCATTCACTTCATGACTCTTAACTAAAGAAAGATCACCTGTACGTAAACGCTGCAAATTTGTATTAAACTCTTTTTGTGCCTTAAAGAACTCTTCTGAAGCATCATTTTCACCCATACTAAGTCTGTTGAACTCTGCAATCATTTTTTGAGTCAGCATTCTTTGCTTACCCGCAATGTTAATAATCTGTGCATCAGCTTTCTCATCCTGAACAAGATAATAGGTCACAAAGATATTAAATATCATCGTAATAGACAGGACAATTGTTATCAACTTTACCTTAGTTGCGATAGAAATCATTATATTTCCTTAAATGTGAAAGAGTTCATAAAGCACCTCTCGTTGAAGTACTTCAATATGGTGAGCATTCTCTTTAATCACTTCTTTACGTATAAGTTTGGCGAGGATTCGAGAGAGAGTAGCAGGCTGAATATTTAGTCGGTAAGCAATCTCCTGCTTTTTTAAAGAATTAAAAAGATCACAATGATTGTACAGCATGCTAGCTACCTTCGCCGTCCCATCATAGACCATACCCATATTGACCATACAGTCCATTAACTGTTTTTGCGCAGAGAGGGAGTTGACAAGGTTTTGCAGGAGAATATTTTCAGATTTAACCAAATTCTTAAATACTTTCATATCAAAAGAGATAACTTCTGAATCTTCTAAAAACTCAATATTTGAAAAGCAAGATACATCTTCATCATCTAAAGTGCCTATATTGGTCAAAAGAGCTGTAGCTTGAAGGGCATATAAAAAGATCTCATTATCATAGCGATCAACCTTATAAAGCTTCACCTCACCTTTTAAAAGAAAATAAACGCGTTGTATGCTATCTTCTTCGTATTGCATAATCTCTGAAGTATTATAATTTTTTACACGGGCAGAAGGTAATAAACTTTCCAGTTTAGTATCTTCGAGCTGAGAAAAAAACTCAAGCGTTTTAATAGTTCTAATCATAAACTATTATACAGCTGAAACTATAAAACTATATTGAATTAGTCAATTCTAAAAAAGAGATGTCCTTGTTCTGAAAAGTTAAGTGCATCATCATAAGTATAGGCATATTTTCCTCCCTATAACTATAGAAACGATAATTACCGAAAAGTACACCGACCTTATCTACACGAGACTTGTTTTTGCTAAAAGAGCTAATGTTGATAAGCTCTTTGAGCTTAGAAACACAAGGCATTACTATCTGCATAAATCACTATTGTGTATTGTCATATCATACATAAGGTCTCGGCCATACTTCAAGAATGATTAAATTTTTAAATGTTTTGAAAAAGATTAAGAGAAAGAGTAGTGCTCGGCCAAAGCCGATACTACGTATTAGAGGAAGATTAGCGACGGATCTCTTTGATACGTGCTTTTTTACCTGTAAGGTCACGAAGATAGTATAGTTTCGCACGACGAACACGTCCACGACGAACTACAGTGATTTCGTTGATACTATCTGAATAGATAGGGAAGATACGTTCGATACCAATGCTGTTAGCACCGATTTTACGAACTGTAATAGTTTTACCAGTACCTGTACCACTCATAGCGATACAAACACCTTCATAATTTTGAACACGTGTTTTTTCGCCTTCTTTAATTGTAACAGCAAGACGAACAGTGTCACCAGCGCGGAAACCTGGAATATTTTTCTCAGAGATTTGCGCGTTTTCGAAGTTTTCGATGTACTTATTTCTCATATTTTTTCCTTCTTTTGTGCTTTAAAAGCTCATTTGGTCGAAAATATTTTGTTTTACACTCAGATAAAGTGAGTTTCAGTGCTGCTATTTTAGCACGATTCCCATTCATATATTCTGATGGTGCCTTAATATTTTCATATTCAGGTGGCCTGGCAAAAGCAGGAGCTTCCAGAAGAAAGCCTTCAAAGCTCTCTTCTTCCAAGGAGACCTGGTTACCCAAGACTCCTTCTACGTTCCTGCTGATTGCATCTGCCATCACTAGAGATGGAAGTTCTCCTCCGGTAAGGATATAATCCCCAATAGAATAGACTTCATCTGCAAACCTTTCAATAACACGCTCATCAATACCCTCATACCTACCACTCACAAAGGCGATATGCTTCTTCCTTGCTAAACGTTTGGCATCGTTTTGTTTAAACGGCTTGCCAACCGGTGTTGCAAAAATGATATGCACATCATCTTCTTGCAGTTTTTTAAGGGTATCAAACAGAGGCTGAGGCGTCATTACCATTCCGGCACCACCACCAACAGCTGTGTCATCGACCTTTTTCCATTTATCCGCACTATAATCTCTGGGATTGATATAAGCAATTTCCAGAAGATCTTTTTCAATCGCACGAAATAAAATAGAATCTTCAAAGTAACCCGATATTAATTCAGGAAACAGTGTTATAAAACTAAACTTCATCAGCTCGCTTCGAGGATATCAAATCCTCCCTGCACTTTGATAAGTTTAGCATCCGTATCCACTTCTAACACGAAGTTATCCAGATACGGTATTAAAAATGAGTTTGGCATCTTTTTAGCTACTAGACTCTCATCTGTGATGAGCTTAAGATAATCCGTTACACCTAAACGTTCTACTTCAGAAACCTTGCCTAAAAGCAAGTCACCTTCATAAACGCTAGAGCCAACAATGTCAAACCAAAAGTATTGACCCTCTTCAAGCGCAATGCCTGCACGAGTCTCTTCTTCTGATACAAAAAGATCTAAGTTTGTTAGTTTTTTTGCATCTTCCGCAGAGTTATAACCCTTGAACTTAACTAAGTCACGTTCAGGATTATAGGTCTCAATAACAAGTTCTCCACGTTTTGTTTTAAAACATGTACCTGGTTTAAACTGTTCAGGGAAATCCGTTTTAAGATGAAACTTCATCTCGCCGTGGACACCTACAGCCTTACCAAGTTTGGCAACTTGAAATCTATTGCTTTGGTTCGACATTGATACGATAACTTAGGCCATCTTTAGCCTTACAGCCTGAAATAACTGTCTTTATTGCACCGATCATCTTGCCTTCTTTACCGATAAGTTTACCTACATCAGCTTGGTTGGCGTAAACAGTGATCTCTGCAAAATCATCACTCTGTTTAACATCAATTTTGATGTCTTCAGGGTGTGAAACAATCATTCTCGCATAATCTGCGACAAACTCAGCAACCATTACTATTTACCAGTAATCTTTTTAACACGTTCACTCATTTGAGCGCCAGTGCCGATCCAATAGTTAAGACGCTCTTCATCAAAGCTGATAACTGATGGAGAAACCATCGGATTGTAGTGACCGATTTTCTCAATCCAACCACCATCACGTGGCTTACGAGAATCTGTAACTACGATACGATAGAAAGGTTGTTTTTTACGACCCATGCGAGTTAAACGAATAACTGTCATATTTGTTCCTAATATTAAATTTACCCATTGATAAATGACATACGTCATTTGTTGCTGGTTACATCTGTTGTCGTGATTAAAAAGTAAGGGGGAAAGTATGATTGAAGATAAAGTGCAAAACTTTATTTTTAAAACTTTCCTCTTACCGTCTTAATGTAGACGTCACATGTAACCGGCACAAAAGGCTAAAAAGAAAGTCTCACAGACACTCTTTTTAATCTTTTGGCTCGCTTACTCATCTTCTTAGCATAGAGGTACTTTTTAAGAAAATGTCTTTCGAGATGGAAGTATAGCTAAATTTGTCTTAAAAGAGAAATTGTTTGCTCATTGAGAGTTTAACGCGGAAGTCCGCCCATCTTTCCGCCTTGCATCTGGCTCATCATATTTTGCATATCTTGCATCCCTTTTTTACCCGAGAACTTCTTTGCCATTTTCGAAGCATTTTTAAACTGCTTCAAAACACGGTTTACATCCATTGCATCCATGCCGCAACCTTTGGCAATACGTTGCTTTCTACCATTATTTAGTAAGTCCGGATTCTCACGCTCTTTCATTGTCATTGAAGAGACCATGGCTTTTATATTTTTGAGTTCACCTGAATTTTCAAGATCAAAGTTTTTAAGCGCATCACCCATAGCACCCATTCCCGGGATCATTCCCATGATGGACTTCATGCTTCCCATTTTTTTCATGCTTTCCATCTGTTCAAGGAAGTCATTAAAATTAAACTGACCTTTTTTGATCTTACGGGTCATCTCTTTGGCTTTTTTCTCGTCAATTACATTGGCAGTTTTTTCCGCAAGGCCCTCGATATCACCGTATCCCATAAGACGGTTAACGATACGATCAGGCAAGAAGACTTCAAGGTCTGGCATCTTCTCACCATTACCGATGAAACGAAGAGGAACTTGAACCTGAGAGGCGATGCCTAAAGCAACACCTCCCTTTGAATCACCATCATATTTTGAAAGAATAACACCATCAATACCAATCTGCTCATTAAAACTTGCAGCAGTACGGACAGAGTCTTGTCCTGTTAATGAATCCGCAACATAAAAGACTTCATCCGGATTGACCGCATCTTTAACAGTCTTGAGCTCGCCCATTAACTCTTCATCAATAGCTAAACGACCTGCCGTATCGATTAAAAGAACATCATACAGACCTTCTTGCGCTTTTTTCATCGCTGCTTTTGCGATTTTCACCGGATCTTTTTCATTCTCATCTGCATACACATCAACTTCAACAGAAGCACCCACTTGTTTGAGTTGTTCTACTGCTGCCATACGCTGAAGATCGGCTGCGGCGATAAGTACTTTTTTCTGTTTATTTTTCAGATAAAGTGCAAGCTTACCTGTGGTTGTTGTTTTACCTGAACCTTGAAGACCCATCATCAAAATGGTGGTTGGCGGCTTAGAGGCAAAAACAAAACCTTGGTGACCCGGCACTAAAAGAAGTCCATGCAATCGTTTTTGTAAAGAATTTAAAAACTGGTCTTTACCAATACCCGCAAGCTTAACATCAATCTCAACATCAGTCAACAGTTGTTTAACAACCTTATGGTTAACATCTGCTTTTAAAAGATTTTTCTTTAACTCATCAAGTGCTTTTTTAAGTGCCTTCTCATCATCTTGAAAACGGATCTTTTTAATGGCATTTGTAAATGAACTGGTAAGGGTATCAAACATATATATTTCCTATCTTTTGCATACTTATATTGAAGCGAATTATAGTAAATTCTTACTTTAGGAGGACTTTAGGGCTTTAATCTTTCATAAGAGAAAGAATATAATCATCAACAGTTGGACGAATAACAGCGGATAAGGGGATACTGCTTCCAGAGTCATCCACCGCGACAAAGATAAACTGCGCAGATGTAACATTAATCTCTTCATTAGTGATATTATCAATCACATGAACATCTACATCAATGGTAATAGAGGTCTTTCCCAGCTTCACTATCTGCGTGTAGATTACAAAAACATTTCCATTATATACGGGTCTTTTAAAATTAATCTCTGACACTTTAACCGTGACAGCCTTACCCCTGATGATATTCTCTACCGCAATACTGCAAGCCTTATCCATCTTGGACATAATCCATCCGCCAAAAACGCTTCCATTATGGTTAAGGTCTGAGGGAAAGACCCGTCCTTTTAATGAGAGCTCTATCATCTTATTCTCCCCCACCTATGTGTCTGTATTCCTTAGGCTCAGGTGAGACGAACTCTTTTCCAAGCAGTATCATCTTGTGTGCATGCAGCATCATTCGTCTGGCACGGCGCCCACCATAAAGTTCATCACCGATAATAGGAAGGTTTTCACTTCTAAGATGAACACGAATCTGGTGTGTACGACCCTGATGTATCACAAGCTTCACCTTGGATTTATGGTTTACAACCATTAAAGGAAAGACTTCTGTACGTGCCGGTTTACCCTTGGAAGCTGAGATCTTAGACTTGGCCTTGTTATTTTGTTTTTCAGTTAAGATAGGTTTGTCGATCTCAAACTCTTCGATAACATCACCATCTACCCAAGCGACATACTCTTTATACACACGGTCATGTTTAAACTCTTCGATAGCTTTCAGACGAAAGTCCTCATCCTTACATAAAACAAGAATACCCGATGTCTCCCTATCCAGCCTATGTAATAGGCGCGCATCTTTATACTGGTTTTCAACCTCTTCAGAACTTAGAAAAGCAGGTTTATCAACGACTATCATCTCTTTATTCTCATAAATGACTTTTACTTTTTCAATCGTCTCTATACGAAACTTGGTCTTTACGGATACGTTTCCTCTGGCAATCATGACCTTTCGGTTACTCGCGTAAACAAGGCCTTTGTCGATCAAGTCTTTCGCTTTTGAATTCGAGATACCCTCTTGCTCAGCTAAGACCTTATAGGCCTTATCTTCTGTTGGTTTACTCATACTTATATACTTCCTTCAAATTCTGTTCGGTTTCTTCCATTTTCTTTAGCATGATAGAGATATTGATCTGCTATCTTCACGGCTTGAATACAACCGCCTACATTGGTGTCAGATATTCCTGCAGACAGCGTAAACGATATACTATTGCCCTGTTCATCCGTAAATTTTGCCTTTTCGATATCACAACGGAAGGCTTCAAGCTTAAAAACTGCTTTCTTAGTGTCCAATCCGGGTAGTATGACAAGGAACTCTTCACCACCCATACGAATGATGTTCTCCATATCAAAATGACTCAGTAAATGAATAGCAAAAAACTTCAAAGCCAGATCACCCGTATGATGTCCATACTCATCATTGATTTTTTTAAAGTGGTCAATATCAAGCGCGGCCAAGGCATTACAGCTATTTTTATCCTTGGAGATTTCCGCAAAACGATTTTGCATATAATAACGATTATGTAAGCCTGTCAAATGGTCTGTTGACGCTGTTCGTTTCGCCGTCTTAAGCATTTCAAGATTATTAAGACTCAAATTGATCCGACAAAAGAACTCTTCTTTTGAGAAAGGCTTTATAATGTAGTCATTTGCTCCAGCCTTCAAAAAACGTGCGATGACTGCGTCATTGCCAATCGCTGAGAGCGTGATAATAGGCAACTCTTCAATCGGATGTTTTTTTCTGAAATGTTTCAACAGTTCCAAACCATCCATGTTTGGCATATTATAATCAGTAATGATCAGATCTATCTCTTGCGAATGCTTTTCATAAACAGCCAAGGCGTCTTTACCGTCAACAGCAGTGAGAACGTTCAAATGCTGTACTTTTAAAAGCAGTTCAATATGTTTTCGTACCGGTGCCGAGTCTTCTACTACCAGTACTGTCATGCTCGTATTCATATTCAGTCGGTGAATGATATTAAGAAGATAAGAAAAATCTGAGCTGTCACTTTTTATGATGTAATCGATAATATCCAAAGAGGTGATCTTTTTACGCGTAAGCTCATCTTCAAATCCTGTCGTCACGATAACATTATGCTCTTTGGATGCTTCTTCTACAAAATCACCTTCAGAGTCAGGTAAAATCAGATCAATCACTAAGAGATCATACTGATTTAAAGCAAGTTTTTCTCTTGCTTGTGCTGCGGTATTGACCGTGTCAACAATAAATGAAAACCTTTTGATAATTGCCTGAGCCATTACTTTTGCAAAAAACTCATTATCCTCAACGATAAGGATCTTACTCATAATCATATTCCTTAATTAGTTTATTGATCTCATACAAGTCTACCTTCTCATCTATTCTCGCCGCGGGCATATCGACAGAAATTGCCAAGGCTTGTGCCAACTCTTCCGCTTCCACAAGTTGTGCATCTTTAACATACTTGAACAACTCAGTTTGATTAAATATATTCTTTCCTGAAATCAGTTTACATCCAAACGCAATGGGTTCAAGAGGATTATGACCGCCAACAGGAGAAAACCCTCCTCCAAGGATCGCAATATCACTCACCGCATACAGATTGTTTAATTCACTCATCTTATCAATGAGGATAAGCTCACTATCCAAGGATTCGTTCTGGGACAGCCTTGAATAACTAAGACCTTCACTCTTTGCACGTTTTATCATCATATCAGAAACTGTTTCAAAACGCTCAGGGTGTCTTGGCACAATAATCAGATGAAGGTTTCCTGCGTGTACCTTCTTGAACTGCAAATACGCATCTAAGATAATTTTCTCTTCACCTTCATGCGTACTTCCTGCAACAATACTTAGACCGTCAGCCTTAGTGTACGACTTTGAGACTTCAATCTTTTGTGCCAACTTGATATTTCCTATAACTTTTAAGTTAACCGCACCTAAAGACTCAAACCGTTGCTTGTCTATCTCACTTTGCACATAAATCAAATCAACATACTTAAGTAAACGGCTGTAAAACCATCGCATTTTTAAATATTTCGGGTATGAACGCTCTGAAATACGTGCATTTAGTAAAACGGTCTTTGTTCCCTTCATAGCAGCCACGGCAAAAAGCATGTACCACAGTTCTGCTTCTAAGACAATCAACAGTCTCTGTTTTGTTTGCCAAAAAGGCATGAAAAGCTCATAAGGAAGATAACGTACGTGAGCGTCCTTATATGTTCTTGCTGCAGAAAAACCCGTATGCGTTATAACAGAGATATTAACCTCAGACGAATTGATTTGATTGATCATAGGAGATAATGCCTTGGCTTCTCCAAGACTGCAGGCGTGAAACCAAATCCCATCTTTTTTAAACGGCTTGGTGCGCTGTAAAAAAAATCGTGCAGGCAGGGATTGTTTGTATTTTGATTTAAATGAAAAGTAAAGAATTACCGGCAAGGCTATAATGTAGAAAATTACGCTTACAAGGTAATAAAGGTAGAAGAAAAGTTGTCTCAAGGGTTAGCCCTCGCTAAGTCAATGCATCATCACAAAGGATGATGTGATGTTTATGCTGTTTGTGCGTCAGCGTTTTCAATGTAAAGTATGCGTCCGCAGTGTGGACAAGTAGTGATCTCTTCACCCTTGATAACATCAGAATATGTTTTGTCATTGATCGTTAGAAAACAACCATAACATGCTTGGTTTTTAACTTCAACCGCAGTTGTATTCTTAGCCCAACGACGTATTTTTTGGTAAAAAGATAGACCTTTTTGATTCATAGCCGAAACAAGCTTGTCTTTTCTAACAAAAACTTTTTGACGTTCCGCGTTGATATCTTCAAGCACCTTATCTACTTCAGCTTTTACTGCAACAGTTTTTTCTTCTGCATCTGCAATTGTTTCTCTTTGAGCTTCGATAAGACCTTGTTTTGTCTCAATCACTTTCTCTAAACGAGCGATCTCTTCATTCGCAAAGTTAATCTGCTCTTTAGCGATCTCTTCCTCAAGTTGAAGTGATTTCATCTCGCGTTCAGTTTTTATTTCAGCGCTTTTCTTTGCATTTTCACTAAGTTTCTCACTTAATTCTGCCAAATGTAGTTCATTCTTTTGCTTTTTAATCTGCTCTTGAGAAATTTCTTCTTCAAGTGTAGCAATCTGAGCGGAAATGCTCTCTTTTGTAGCAAGAACAGTCTCGTATTTATGATTTGCCTCTTCGATTTTTGGTTCAAACGAATCGATTTCTTTGTCGATTTTTGACAAGTCTACTAGCTGTTGTAGGTGCTTATTCATTATATTCCTTAATTAAATATAGGTAAAAGGGTTCTTTGATGATGAAATTATAACGCTTATTCCTAAATTAATCAAATCTTTTGCTAAAACTTCTCCAAAATAACGTTCACTTTCGAAATGTCCAATGTCAATCATGGATAAACCGATCGTTTTAGCCTCCATTGCATCATGATATTTAATATCACCCGTCAAAAAACAATCTGCCTTTATCGTTTTCATTAGAGAAGCACCTGAGCCTGTGGTAAGTGCCACACGTCGTACTTTATCATGGTTTTTAATGCACTTAATATGCTCCAGGCCAAACTTATGCGCAATATTTTTAGCAAAAACATCAAAATCAACACCTTCAGTCCCTAAATCGATATAAGCTACAAAACCTTCTTTTTCACTTATCTCATATCCTAAGACCTGCGTTGCCACATAGGCATTAAGATGTGTCTGATCAAAATTAGTATGCATAGCAATATTAGAAATATTTTTTTGCAGCATCTTCTGCAGGAGCTTGGCTGGATATTGGTTAAACTGAAGTTGTTTAAGTCCCCCAAAAATAATAGGATGATGAGTGATTACTAATGTATCTTCTTCCAAGCTTTCTAGAAGTTCTTCGTCTATATCAATACTCAAAACAACCTGTTTCACTTCATGTGTCCAGTCACCGACTAAAAGACCGGAGTTATCCCAGGATTCTTGAAGGTCAAAAGCAGAGATATCATTTAAAAGTTTGTATATTTCTTCTACACTCATAATTTTTCCTAAATTTGTTTTATGTTATTCTATCACTTCTTAGAATTAAAACGTATAAAGACAGGTTGATGAAGCGAATTATTGTATTTTTATTTATATATCTAGGTTTACTTCAAGCAAATACTATCACCGTGACAATGGAAGAAAACTGCCCTTATGCCTGTACTGAAGACGCGAATAAAAAGGGATTTTTAGTAGATATTGTCACGGCTGCTTTTAAGAAGGCAGGGTATAAGGTTGAGTTTACGAGTTCATCTTCACAAAAACAAGCGATCAAGGATGTGCGCGATCAGAAGTTCGATGCTGTTTTAGGAACGAATCCCAAGGAAGCACCGGGACTTATCTATCCTAAGTCTGTCCTATCCTACGCCTATGATGTTATTATTGTTCCCACATATTCCAAATGGAAACGCACCTCTGCAGACTCTCTAAATACTCTTATACTTGGAGGACAAGATGAATATGCCTACAATAAAGAGCTCAGTCATCACTTCTCTAAATATTATAATGACCCCAAGAAGGTAAAGCTTAATGCAGGGGTCTATGCTGTAAAGAACGGCCTCATTGACCTCAGGTTCGACAAGATAACAGCCCTTGCTATCAACCAAGTTGCCTTGCATTATTTCTATTTTAAAAGAAAGAAACCTTTTCCATTTAAGGTTGCCCATACCTATCAAAGAGAGCCTCTTTATATAGGCTTTACACCACAGACATATAAGTCAAAAAAGTATGCCAAAATATTGCATATCGAGTTAAAAAAACTTCGCGGGAGCAAAGAGATGCGGCGTATATTACGAAAATACGGTCTAAAAAAAGCCTATATCAGGCCTGTAAAAAAGAAGTTTTAATATCTGTTGTTAATACACGCGCTTTTCACGTTTACAACGAATAAATACCGCCTTGTCATGAGAAAAAGGATCATTTTTCTTTACCTCAAATATACCCAGTTTATTAATAAGGTCTATCATCGTTGAATACCCGTAATTGCGCGGATCAAAATCAGGATGACGGTTAGCAATCGTCTGTTTTATATGTGTAAGATAAGACCAACCCGAGTCATCAGCCGTATCTTCAACGACATTTCTCAAGATTTCTGTCAAACCTTCATCCTTACTAATATCTTTTGATACCTGAGGTTTTTTAGCGGGTATTGACTTTTTATCTTTGCGAAGGTTCTCTGTATAAATAAACTTATCACATGCAGCTAAAAACGCCTTAGGTGTCTTCTTCTCTCCAAAACCGTATACGCTTAACCCCGATTCTCTTATACGAAGTGCCAAACGTGTGAAATCACTGTCAGACGATACAATACAAAAACCATCCAACTTATCCGTATACAAAAGGTCCATCGCATCGATGATCATGGCGGAATCTGTTGAGTTTTTCCCCACGGTATAACCAAACTGTTGCATGGGCTGTATACCATGTCCTAAGAGATGACCTTTCCAACCTTTTAAACGTGTATCCGTCCAGTCACCGTATATACGTTTAACAGAGGCCACTCCATATTTAGCTATTTCTTCCATAAGCCCTTCAATGATAGAAGGCTGTGAGTTGTCAGCATCAATGATAACTGCCAGACTTTTTTGATCTTTTATCATTTCAACTTCTCAAGTTCGTCTTTAGCTTCTTGAAAATCAGGATCAATTACCAGGGCTTTTTCATACATCTCTTTCGCTTCTTCAAGTCTTTCGAGTCTGAGCATCAAGTTGGCATAATTAAACCATGTGACTTCATAATTGCCATCAATGTCTACTGCCTTTTTATAACATGCTTCAGCTTCTTGCATCTTGTTCATAGACACCAACAAGGTAGCTAAGGCATTATAAGTCACATCATCTTCTTCGATCTCTAAAGACGCCTTATAATACTTTTCAGCTCCTGCTGTATCGCCTTGTTTGCTTAAAACAAAGGCCAACTTATTCATACCTTCTGCCGCCTGTGGAAAACGCATTACAATCTCTTCCAAACGCTTTTGAGCTATATCAATCTGACCATCCACAAAAGCCTCATCTGCCAGTCGAATCATCTCATCAAAGTCCGGTACCGGTTCTACCTCTTCAGAGTCTTGTAAAAAAGCCGGTTTAGACTCTTCATCAATATTTTGTATATGTATATACACCTGATAGGCAAAAAAAGCTGCCGCTGCTAACATAATAAGCTGAAAAATGGTCATCATATCCCTTAATTTCTAATCATATATCTAACTAAACAAATCTCTTATATTTAATAATGCATTATTATACTCAAATCAGTAGGATATGTCTTTAGTCATACGTATGCCCTGATTGAAATAGTCTACCAATTTCTATATTTAAAAACTTTTTTATACGTGTGAAACCATTTTATGTGTACACTTTCATAAAAAATAATATAGGATTATTAATGGATGATATGCTGACTAACTTGGAAACCTATGGTTATGTAGTACTCTTTTTATACTCTTTTGGCGGTGGTTTTCTTGCCTTGATGGGCGCAGGAGTACTTTCTTATACAGGACATATGGATCTTACTACCTCTATGCTTGTTGCATTCATTGCAAACTTCATCGGGGATCTTGTGCTTTTTTATATGGGACGGTATAACAAAAAAGATGTCATGCTCTATCTTAAAAAGCATAAACGCAAATTAGCGCTTTCGCATATTTTGATGAGAAAACATGGATCATGGGTCATCTTTTTGCAAAAATATGTTTACGGGGTTAAAACACTTATTCCCTTAGCTATCGGTATCACAAAATATGATCTGAAAAAATTTGTTGTCTTAAACTTTTTTGCTTCTGCAATATGGGCTTTGGTTATTGGCATTGGGTCTTATATGGCAGGAGAAGCCATCCGGTCTGCTTATGAGATAATTGCTCAGCGACCTTACATCGCGCCCTTAGTCTTAGTGGGTATGATTGGTGTAATTTGGTGGTACCTGAGTTCTCAAACCAAAAAATAAAGTAACGCTTACTTCTATTTGCTCGTAAGGTCTTTCGTCTTATAGGCACAAGGGGAAACAAACTTCAACATAGGGTAAAAGGCCTTATCCTCACTGGTATAATGATTATAAGACGCTGTTCCATCATCATCAAGACTGACACTGGCAACACGGCCAACGGTGATAGCGGACCAAGAAATCTCCTCATTCACACTCGATGCTGTTTTGGCATTAGGATTTCGTACCAGATAGTTCTTTGCATCCTTGTTATTCTCAACAACATAAGCAAAGATATTGCTCCCTTTTTTTCCGATGATATAAAGTACCTTTCCTTCAATATGAACTCTTTCACCTGTGGATGGCTCAGGGGTCACTAACTCTCCGCATTCAGAAGCAACCATCTTGTTATACGCCAAGGCTTTCATACGGTTTGCCTGCTGTTTCAAACGGGCTGCTTTTGCCTCTTTCAAGACTTGCTGCTGCTCTATCGCTGCCAAACGGGCTTCTTCTTCCACCTTGTCTTTATTGATCCAAAATTCATAATATTTATAAGACTTATAGCGTTTTGAGTCTTCCAGTGCCAGCGCATGCTTTTTAATATAAAACATCTCTTCTTCCGTAGGAGAGGTTTCCAAAATAGGAAACAAAAGTACAAAAGTTTCTCTATCATCGTTAACCATGCTGGTACGTGCTCTCTTTTCCATCTCAACTTGAATATAGGCCTTTTGGCTATCGACCTGCCTCAGTTTTGACACATACTCTAATGAGAGGTCATTATCTTGATATTCATCCGCTAGATATCCAGATATCGTGCTGAAATTTAAAAGCTGATCGTATTCCTTACACTTTCTGTTGATAAGAGACAACTCTTTATTTTTTGCTTTTATAACATGCTTACACGAGTTTTGAAATTCAAAAAGAGGCTTGGAAAATTGGATAAAGGCTCTAGGATATTTTTCAAACGGTTTACGCATAAATTCTATCGCCTCAGAGGGTAAGACATCTTCTTTGATCAACACTGAGATAGTATTGTAAGATAATCCCGTTCTTTTCCAACGTAAGGCGTTTTTAGGTGAAAGGCCTAAAGCCTTCCAATCTTCAGCCTCATCATCACCTATCTCAACTGCCAACCAACGCTTACGTTCTGCTTCTTCTTGTATTCGAAGCGCTTCTTCTGGATCAATTTCGTCTGTGTTTCCATAAGCTTTTTTATGTGAAAGACGTTTTTTACTTTCAAGTTTTTCAACACTGTGCGCGAAAACAAGGTTTTGCCGTTCTTGCATATCCATACGCATTTTTGTAAACTCATCAGGTTCCGGTTCGCCTATACAACCCGTAAACAGAAATAATAATATCGCAAGTAATAATACTTTTATGTGCATAAATATCCTAGAAAATTTTTTATAGTATATCATTGCTTGGTAAAAAAATTGCGTAAAATCATGAAAAAGAAGGGAAAACTGTTGAGAAACAGTTCTTTTTTATTAAGAAAATGTCATTTAAAACCTACCCAGTCTATTTAACTAGGTAGTTGTTTTTCGTCAAAGTATAGACTTATTTCTCTATCTTAGGGCCGGCAGTTGAATAATCGAATTCACTGTCTTCAGTCAAATAGCGGTTAAAGTTTTGAATAAACATTGCTGCAAGTTTGTCACGTGTTTTTTCATATTCTTCTCTGTTTTCCCAAGCCATACGTGGATTTAGAACAGCCGTATCAACACCGTTCAATGTTTTAGGAATTTTAAGGCCGAAAGTATATGTTGTATCAAACTCACAATCATTGATAGACCCATCCAAGATGCCATTGATACAGGCACGTGTATTTTTAATACTCATACGCTTACCAACACCATAAGCACCTCCAGTCCAACCTGTGTTCACAAGGTAGACATTAACACCGTGCTGATCAATCTTTTCACCAAGAAGTTTCGCATATACTGTTGGATGTAGCGGTAAAAACGCCTCACCAAAACATGCTGAAAAAGTAGCTACCGGTTCAGTAATACCGCGCTCTGTACCTGCAACCTTAGCCGTATAGCCCGATAGAAAGTAATACATAGCCTGTTCTTTGGAAAGCTTTGAAACCGGAGGTAAGACACCAAAAGCATCGGCTGTTAAGAAAATAATATTTTTTGGATGACCGGCCTGAAGTGCTTCAACATGATTTTCAATGTGCTCAATTGGGTAAGAGACACGTGTATTTTCTGTTTTAGACTTATCTGTATAATCAATATTACCTTCAGAGTCGGTAACAACATTTTCTAAAAGTGCAGCTCTACGAATCGCGCCGAAGATCTCAGGCTCAGATGAAGCATCAAGGTCAATAACCTTGGCATAACAACCGCCTTCAAAGTTGAAAACACCTTCGTCATCCCAACCATGTTCATCATCTCCGATAAGCGCACGATTAGGATCAGTTGACAATGTCGTCTTACCTGTTCCTGAAAGACCAAAGAAAAGACAGGTGTCTCCCTCTTTGCCCACATTGGCAGAACAGTGCATTGCCATCTTTTTTTCCAAAGGTAACCAGTAGTTCATCATCGAGAAGATACCCTTCTTCATCTCACCGCCGTACCAAGTACCGCCGATGATTGCGATGTTTTCTTCAACATTAAAAAGAACGAAGACCTCAGAATTCATCCCCATCTCTTTCCACTTGTCATTCACCGCTTTACAAGCATTTAAAACTGTAAATTCAGGTTTAAAATCTACCAGTTCTTCTTCTTTTGGACGAATAAACATATTTTTGACAAAATGAGACTGCCATGCTATTTCTGACACAAAACGCACTGAACGTTTTGATGCATCAGATGCGCCACAGTGCACATCAGTAACATAAATGTCTTTATCTGACAATTGTTTTTTTGCTACGGACAAAAGCTCTTGAAAGATTTCACCGCTTATAGGTTGATTAACATCTCCCCAAGCGATATATTTGTTAGATTCTTCTTGATTAACAAAGTACTTATCTTTTGGACTACGTCCTGTAAAAATACCTGTGTCTACTGTTGTGGCACCGTTAGAAGTCATTTTACACTCGCCGTTTCGTAGCTCATGTTCAATCAACTCATCAAAACTCAGATTATAAAAAACCTGTCCTATATTATCTAACCCTAAATTTTCAAGACCTGTTGGCTTCATGATTTTCGGTACCTTATTAATGCATTTGCGATACTATAGTATCTCTTATGTTGGCTTTGGCTTAAAATCATTAAGATATACACCAAGCTTTATTATTGGCGAAATTATAGCGACTCATATCCCAAAACCAAAGAAAAGTATGTAATTTTTAAAAATATTCTCGTAATTCATAAATTAAACAATTTATTTTAATAGTAACGGTTATTATTATTTTTAGTTTATTAAAGTATCCTAAAAAAGATAATTTAGTTCCATACGAAGTTCTGTATGGTCATTGGTGTTTGCTGCTGTTTGTTCTACATATTCTGTTCTTAAACGAAAGGACATATTTGGAACTTTTTCAACATCTTTAATTAAACCAAAGTAATAAATATTGGCATCAGCATTAGGCTTTTTTTCTTCATCATAATTTTCTTGGGTGAAGGACATATAGGTACGCAGTCCGCTTATGATATTTGCTTTGCCAAAATCAAAAGATCCACGTAGTCTCCATGTCTCGGTGTTTGCAACCCAATTATAACGCGCCATTTCACGTGTGTAGCCACTTGTAACGAAGCCTCGCCATGGCGTTATAAAGTCTGCCTTATCAGCAATGTTCGTATACCCAAGACCAATTTCTGCAGCATTTTTCTTTAAAGTCAAACGCGCTGCTGTCATATACGTATCTACACTGTCTGGATCGCTATAAGCAGCTCTGGCCAAGGCATTACCACCATCTTCATCTGTGGCAGCCTTCCCTGTAAGCGCAGCGCCGCCTATTTTTCCCGCGCCATCATCAAATTGCTGAACATAACGTACTCCCGGTGTTAAACGGTACCCATTGCCCAAGTCAAAACTGTAATTAAGCTCTAACATAGCTGAATAGAATAAATCTTTAATATACATTGACGAGGCGGACACCTTCATATCAGTCTCTAGAATACTGCGGGTATAACCATCTAAAACCATCAATGCGGGATTCATATCCTGCCCATGTTTTAAAAAATTAGTATAGTTTAGTCCTTGATGTATGGCAGAATCATCATTTTCATACCAAGAGGGCTCATTCACTCCTGCTTGTTCTGATGTTCTGTCATCATACATAATCACAGAATGAAAGTTATCATGATTACGAAGTTTTTGTCGCGTTAAATACGCTGCACGGATACGTGTTTTTTTAAACTCTTTACTTTCTAAGGTAAAGCCTTCAAAAGTATTTGGGATCATCTTAGAGTCATTAGATTTAGTATAAAAACTATTAAAGACCTCTCTTCCATAACGTAGCTTCAAACCATCGCTTTCATATTGTAGGTAGGATTGGGCTAAAACAGCATAAGACTTACCCTTACCGTTGACAGCGTTATAACGTTCTATAACATCCCTGCCGGCTTTGAGATTTCCAACATCTGAAGGCTGGTTATCCAGTCCTGTTCCCGCACTCGTATAATAGAGCCCTGCTGTTGCCGAAAAACCGGCGTAAGGGGCCGTCTTGTAAATAAGGTTTCCACCCAGACCCAGGATATTTTGATTTTCTTGACCCTTGGCTATATTTTCATTTTCATATTGATAAAAAAACCAGTTAGAACGAAGACGCCCATAAATCATACCTTCAGTAAAGATATCTCTTAATGAATCAACTTCAGCAGGAAGTATCTCGTAATTCACCATATAGTTGGCCTGCAAAGTCTGCTTAGCTTTATCTGCATTCGCCATCAAAGGTAGCGTTAGACAAGTTAAAAAACAGATGGATAACAACCGCATTTAAGTACCTCTCTTCATCAACGTAATGTTATACGCTTTAAATATTGCCAAGAGTTCATCCTCTTTTTTTATACCTAAGGCTTTATAACTTTCGTAGGTTATTTGCGATGTCAAGGTCTCTTTCATCCCCAATGACAACTTTAAAATCACTTCTTGTCCATTAATCATAATATCTTTTACTTTTGTCTTTAATTTATTTCTACTGCTTAACTCTTTTTCAAATGACTTACTTACAGAAACAGCTTCTGACTCGATCAAAACTGAAACATTTGAGGATATACCCAATGCATTCACCTCAATAAAAGCGATAGGTGCCTGAGCACTAATTATCTCACCTGTTAAAAGTCTAAGTGTTAAGGTGGCTCTTTTTTCATACCGGGATATATCTACCACCTCAGCATCTAAACGTGAGAATACAAAGCTCCCCGTCGTCTCATCATCTATATCATCAAAGGCACTCTTTAGTGTCTGTAGATGTTTTTGATGCAAGGCCTGAACCTCTTCATATCGGCACATAAGCTCTTTTGCATAAGCCGTTACAATAGTCCCGCCTCCACCTGTACCCCCACTAATCTTTTGCACCAGGGCTTTTGAGGCAAAAGAATTCATCTGATCTATCCATGTCCAAGCTGTCTTATAGGTAATGGCTGATGCCTTTGCCGCCTTGGAAATCGAACCATAGACCATGATATTCTCAAGCAGTTGTACTTTTTTTGGGCTAAGAAACTCCGCGTCATCTTTACGTAAAAGTAATTCCGAGCTCAAAGAAAAGAGAGGTTTTTTCATAAGCGCAGTATACTAAAGTATATAACGTATTGTCAAGAAAACTTATGACTTCTTGTTAACTTTTCATCTTAACACTTATTTTACACAAATACATTTAAAAATTAAGGGAAAAATTTGATTGTAGTGCATATAATTGCGCATACAACAAAAATCAATTGCCACGCAAAGGTCACTAATGCACAAACTCGAAGACTCTCTTGGCTTTCAAGTAAATATGACAGCTAATGCAATGAAAAACCGTTTCAATAACTTCTTAAAACCTTATGCCCTGACCTCTGAACAGTATGTAATTATGAAATCTGTGGAAGAAAATCCCGATATCTCACCTACGCAACTCGCAGAAATAACGTTTAAAGACAAAACCACTATCGCCCGCATGATAGACACATTAGTCAAGAACGATATGCTTATACGTATTCCAAAGCCTAATGATAGACGCGCATATAAGATCCAATGGAGCCTTAAGGGCACACAAATAATGCAAGAAATATTGCCCATCACTGAAAATGTCATCTCTAAAATAAGTAAACAGTTCTCTCCCAAAGATCTTGCCATCTTTCTTACCATCTTGGAAAAACTCAAACAAACACCTTGTCTGGAGACACTATAATGAAATACCTTCTCGCCTTATTCCTTACCCTTCCCCTTTTGGCTTCAGTTATCACTGAAAAAATTGAAAAAGGTCAGCTTTCTCAAAAGCAAAACTTTAACGGAACGCTCACTTTTAACCAAAAGTCACGTCTCGCAGCTGAGAGTGATGGCCTTATTATCAAATTGTATTTTGACGAAGGTGATTATGTCAAAAAAGGGGAGGTTCTCTTAGAGATCGACACACAGATACTTGATGCAAACATCAAATCTACCCAAGCCTCCATCAAAGAAGTCGAGTTCTCACTCCAGCGCGCGCAGCTTGATTTTAAACGATATGAAGCTCTTCTCGCCAAACAGAGTGTATCTCAACAAAAATATGATGAGTTTTATTTTCAAAAGATGCAGCTTGAACAAAAGCTCATCTCTCTAGAGTCTTCCCTTCAAGCACAGAACATCGCAAAAAATAAAAAAAGTCTTCGTGCTCCTTTCAGCGGTTATATCTCGCAACGCAATGTTCAAGTAGGTGAATGGCTAAAAGAAGGCACAGAGATCGCTTTGTTAGTCAATCCAAACAAGGTTGATATCACCATTCATCTGCCTTCAAGTTATATCAGACATATATCTCATAATAAAACAGTTATGGTCTCCATAAACAATAAAGAATACAAAACCGAAGTGATAGGTGCCCTTCTTAGCGGAAATGAAAAGACCAGAACCTTTCCCCTCAAACTCCGTCTTCTTCCGACAAAAGACAGATTTTTTGACGGTATGCAGGCCCATCTTTCTTTAGAGAAATCAAACAATAAAGATGTTCTTTTGGTTCCGCGAGATGCCGTCATCAAGCGGTTTGGAAAAGATGTCATCTTTGTACTGAAAGATAACAAAGCCCTCATGTTTCCAATACAAGTCATTGGTTTTGAAGGTAAAAAAGCTGCCATCTCTTCACCTGAACTTCACGTCGGAGATAAGGTTGTAACCAAGGGAAATGAACGTATATTCCCTAATCAAGAGATTAAACAATGATCAAGTTTTCTTTACTAAAACCCGTTGTCATCACTGTAGGTGTATTGCTTATTTTAATATTTGGCATCATTGCACAAGAACGTTTGCCAAGACAACTCACTCCCAATGTCACACAACCAGAAATAGCCGTCAACACGGTTTGGCCCGGTGCCAGTCCTAAAGAAATTGAACGTGATATTATCCAAGAACAAGAACTCGTCTTAAAAAATACTCCCGGACTTGAAAAGTACGAATCAAAAGCAAAAGACAACAGTGGCTCTTTAACCCTTACCTTCAAACTTGGCACGGACATCAATAAGGCAATGCTTGATGTTTCTAATAAACTCAATGAGGTTGACACCTATCCTGAAAATGTAGAAAAACCTGTTATCAAAGCAACAGGAGAGAGCGCTTCGCCTGTTGTATGGACAATGCTACAGACACTAGAAGGAAACCCTATTGATATTGATCATTATAAAACCTATCTGGAAAATGAGGTAAGAGAGCATTATGAACGTATCCCCGGTGTCGCTGAACTTTTTATGCGTTCTGGCACAGAAGATGAGATGCAAATTCTCTTAAACAGTGAAAAAATGGCTGCTTATGGTTTGAGTATGGATAAGATCATCTCTATCATACAAAGAAATAATATTGATGTATCAGCCGGTTCTTTAGATGTCGAACGACGGGCTTACCGCATCCGTATGACCTCTCAATATAAAACACCCCAAGACATCAAAGATCTGGTCTTGATCTCCAATGGTAAACAAGAAGTCCATCTTAGCGAGATTGCTGATGTTTCATATGGATATGCAAAAAAATCTGCTATTTCTTTAGTCGATGGGATCAAAGGGCTTATTATCGGAGTCAAGCCCGAGGCAGATGCCAATATCGTCAAACTAACTGATGATGTTGAGGCTATGGTAAATGCACTTAATGAAACCCAACTCAAAGAAATGGGCTTAAAAATCAGATGGCTAAATGATAAACGCGATTACATCCAAGGTTCTATCGACTTAGTGCAGCAAAATATCCTTGTCGGTGGTATTCTTGCCATAATAGTTTTAATGGTGTTCTTACGTGCAATCTCATCAACGACTGTCATTGCGCTTGCTATTCCCATCAGTATTATTGCAACCTTTATTATCTTAGAGCTTTTTGGCCGTACCCTTAATACCATCTCCCTTGCGGGTATCTCTTTTTCTGTCGGTATGCTTGTCGATAGTGCCATTGTTGTACTCGAGAACATTGACCGGCACAAAAAGATGGGCAAGAAGTTTTTTGATGCGGCGCTTGACGGAACGAATGAAGTCTGGGGTGCGCTTATTGCTTCTGCTTTGACGACTATCGCTGTTTTCTTACCTATTATTTTCTTGGAAAATGAAGCGGGTCAGCTCTTTAAAGATATTGCGATTACTGTAACGGCTGCAGTAACCTTTTCACTCTTTGTTTCCATCTCTGTAATTCCTATGTTGTGGAATCAACTTATGAAGTTCTCAGCGCATGAGAGCCATCAAGCCAATGAGAAAGAGTCTTACCTTATTCAACTCGGAAACAGTATCAACAATAAAATCATGTTTTATGTTCGGTGGACGCTTCAAAGTAAGGGGCATCAAATAACTACGGTTGTTCTACTCGTATTTTTCTCTGTTTCAAGTTCTTATATCCTTTTTCCAAAAATGGAATACTTGCCTCAGGGGAACAGAAACCTTGTTTTTAATATTATGATCCCTCCTCCGGGACTCTCTTATGCGGAGGGAAAGGAGATAGGTGAAAGTATTTACCAAAAAATGGAAAAATACACCAAGGCAGATGTTGACGGCTACCCACAAGTAGAGAGACTTTTCTACGTCTTTGGAGGCGACTTTATGATTTTTGGTGTCATCTGTAAAGATCCCGCCCGCGTGGCAGAACTTATACCTGTACTCAAAAAAGTTGCCAATTCTTATCCCGGCATTTTTGGTATCTCCAAACAAGCCGGCGTGTTCGAGCGTGGCTTAGGAAAGGGACGTACGGTTGACATTGATATCAGCGGTGCCTCAATAGAAGAGATTGCGACAGTAGGCGGACAACTATTTGGAAGTCTACACAAGATAATCCCCGGTTCTCAGACAAGACCGGAACCTTCCATAGAACTTCTTTTTCCTGAGATTAAAATAATCCCTGACAGAGAACGTCTCAATGCAGTCGGTCTTGATGCCCGCGCGCTGGGTATTATCGCGGATGTTCTTATGGATGGACGCAAGATCTCTGAATTCAAAGTGGACGGGAAGAAAAAGATCAACCTCATTATCAAAGCAGATCAAAAAGACATTAGTACACCTGAAGACCTGTATCATGCTCTTGTCTCAACACCTTCAGGTGAACTTGTCACTTTTGATTCGCTGTCTACTCTTGAAAGAGATACCAGTATTAGTGTTATCCGTCACCTTGGGGGAAAACGTACTATCACACTTCAAGTCACACCGCCTAAAGACCTTACTGTACAAGAAACAATTGAGATCATCCAAACAAAAATACTGCCTCAGATAAAAAACAAGAACCTGGATATACAACTAACGGGTACGGCCGATAAACTAATAGAAACTATTTCAAGTATGAAATGGAACCTTATTTTAGCCATTGTTATCACCTACCTACTCATGGCAGCACTGTTTGGGAATTTTTTCTATCCCCTCATCATTATGGTAACTTTGCCGCTAGCTGCAGCAGGCGGATTTATTGGTCTAGCTATGACCAATGCCTTTTTATCACCGCAGGCTCTGGATATACTTACTATGTTGGGGTTTATCATCCTTATAGGAATTGTCGTCAATAACGCCATTCTTATTGTGCACCAGAGTCTTAACCTCGTACGTAATCATGGAATGCAACACAAAGAAGCTATTATCGAAGCGACACACTCTCGTCTGCGTCCTATCTTTATGAGTACATTGACTTCTTTATTCGGTATGCTACCGCTAATACTAGCACCTGGGCCCGGATCGGAGTTTTATAGAGGGCTCGGTTCTGTTATTACTGGTGGACTTGCTTTTTCAACCTTATTTACGCTCTTTGTAATACCTGCCCTCCTGCTCTTTGCAATTACGATGGAAAAAGTCAACACTGTGAAAGAAGAAAAATGAAAAAGATAGTATTATTAAGCTTGTCCGCACTGTCTCTCTTTGCTTTGGATATCAATGAAGCCATACAACGAGCGATGCAAAACAACCCTAGTTTAAAAGAAAAAGAGTTTCTCTTTCAAGCGTCTAAAGAAGATACTAATCTTGTCAGTGCAGGTTTTAAACCGACACTCGACCTCTCTTACGGCTACAGTAGGTTCTCCAAAGAAAGCTTTGTCGGTGCCAATAGTGCTTCGGCTGCAGATGCTGTCTTGGGATATAATCTCTTCAACGGTTTTGCCGATAAGTTCAATCTTAAAAGTAGTGAGGAAAATGAAAAAGTAGCCTATTTTACGCATGGAGCAACGAAGGCTGACCTTCGACTTCAAGTCTATTTGGCTTATATCAACTATTTACGCGCTCAAAAACAGATTCTTGTGGCACAAGATACTATAAAACTTTTAGAGCAACAGCTTCATGATGCCCAAAATTTTTATGAACAAGGGCTCTTTGCAAAAAATGATTATCTGCAAGTTGATGTTGAACTCTCTTCTGCCCAACAGGCCCTCTTAACGTCTAAGCGAGATATAAAAATAGCCTTTTATAAGCTAAAACGTCTTTTAGGTTCGCAACTTCAAAAAGATGAAAAGATCGAAGATGTTACGAGAAAACAGAAAGACCTTCTTCTTCCCAAGTTAAAAGACTCTATGCTAAAAAACCGTAGTGAACTTAAACTTCTTAAGGCCCAAAAAAGAAGTTTAGAATACGCTTATGAGGCATCCGCCTCAAACTATTATCCAAAGGTCGATGCTGAAGCCAGATATCAACTTGCCGGCGAAGACATTATTCCTGACGGGGGAGCAACATTTCAGATCCATGAACAAGGTACGGCTACGATCAACCTAAGCTGGAACCTTTATCAGGGTGGAGCAGATGAGGCCAACCGTGCTTCTTTGCTGTATCAAGAGAGTGCCAGCAATGAGCAACTTAACTCCTTATACCTTGAGCTTGACTTTCAACTTGAACAAGCGACAGAAGCCTACGAACTTGCCAAGAACCAGATCAAAGTCGCTGAGAAAGCACTTGAGCAGGCAAAAGAAAACTTTCGAATCACAAAAAATCAGTTTGATGCAAATATTGCCAACACCACACTGATGCTTGATGCACAAAGATTTCTTGCACGAACTCAAGTAAATTATTATTCGGCTTATTTTGCTTTGTATGATGCTATGGGAGAGATAGAACGTGTCATTGAAGAAGAGTACTTCAATTAAGCACACAGGTGTATATTCTTCTTAGTAATAGACTATATTTTTACTACCTCATGGGATACCTTTATAAAAGTATCCCAAATACTAAAAACAAGACTAATGAAACAGCCCCACTGAAAAGAGCATAAGGCAACTGAGTCCGTACATGTTCTATTGTCTCACAGTCTGCAGCCATCGCGGAAATAATGGTCGTATCTGAGATAGGTGAGCAGTGATCGCCGAATACTCCTCCTGAGATAACAGCCGCAATGACCAAAGGAATATGTGCATCCAAAACAGCGGCCATAGGCAAGGCAATGGGGATCATAATACTGAACGTCCCCCATGAAGTCCCCGTAGAGAAAGAGATCAATGCCGCTATTACAAAGATAAGTCCCGCAATATAAGAAGGATTTAATGTTCCCTGAACCAATGAAGCCAGATACGGACCGGTTTTAAGTTCAACCGTCACCTCCCCTAACGCGAAGGCAAGAAGTAAGATAGCACCTATGCCTACCATACTCCCTGCTCCTATCCTTAGCTCCAATAAATACTTTTCAAAGCTCATTATCTTTTTAAAGATGTAATAAAAAGCAATAAATACCAGTGTGCATAAGACTGAATAAAAAATAGAAGAGGAACCACTTCCTTCAAGAATATTTCCCTTTCCGCTAAGGTATAGAAAAAAAGGGACGCTTAAAAGCATAACTGCAATGGGATAGAACATAGCCTTCATGCTCACAAAAGATTTTTCAACCGATGTATATGCGTCAACAGGCTCATATACCGCAGCTTCTTCAGCCTCCTTCATTGGTCCAAAGTCTTTATTTGTATAAATCACCATAAACAAAACGATCATCGTAACAATGGCATAAAAGTTCAATGGAATTGCATACACCAATAAAGAGAGTTTATTACCTTCTATTACACCCTCAGCTATCTGAACACCTATTAGACCAAGGAGTAAGGCCCCCCAACCATTAAAGGGGAACAAAGAACATACGGGGGATGAAGTACAGTCGCATAAATAAGCAATCTTTGCTCTTGATATCTTATAACGCGAAGCCAGAGGTTTAGTCAATGTTCCTACGACCAAGGCAGTAATAGAAGACTCTAGAAAAATAAGTATACCAATAAAATATCCCATTAGGAGCGTGTCTTTTTTACTTTTAATACGCTTTTTACTGACATAAGTAATAAATGATTCTATCCCTCCAGACGTAGAAATAAGACGGATTATTGCACCAACCATGATGACGAAAAACAGGGTTTTGAGTTTCCAGTCCTCATGAAACTGCGATAAAAGCCTCTCAATGGTAAGAGGGATAAATTCTATCAGGCTTCCGCCTAATAAAATAAGTTCACCTAAAATGATCCCGCTAAGTAAGGAGACAAATACCTGTCGCGTTATTAAAGCCATAAAAATAGCTAATAAGGGAGGAAGGAGAGAGAGGCTTGATAAGGTATCTATCTTAGAGTTCCACTACATAGGTACGAATACCGGCACGACCAAATGCTTCTAAGTAAAAGTCACTTTTTTTCTCTTCTTTAAAGGTGAATCCCATCTTCTCATAGGCAAGCTGTGTTTCTATGGAGCCGATCTCAATCCCAGTCTGCGCTCTTCTGAAACCTCTTAAGCGGGCATTTAAAAGTACTTTTTTCACTAACTCTTTAACAACACCTAATCCCCGAAACTCTTCTTTTGTGATCATAAAATCAAGGACCAATGTGTTTTTTTCTACAACAGGCTCACATAAGAGGTAACCCGAAATACGATCTTTGTAATCACCCTGACACCCCATACTCTCAAGCGCTTGGCTCATTGTATCCCACGACATCCTGTATCCGTCGTATCCACACAGAGCTCCGGCCACTTTACCATCGACCTCTGCTATTAAAAAGTTGCTGTAATGACAAACTGTCTTTGTTTCATGTGCAACCAGTGTTGCCACTGCTTTTGGTATGTCCTCTGCTGGGGAGAAAATCAGATCAAAGACGCCCTGTTTTTTGCCTGCACGTGTTGATTCCAAAATGGCCCATGCAATAAATTCTGCGTCTTCGACTTTTGCTGTGCGAATGTTCATGATAGATTTCCTAACCCTTAGTAAATTACGATTATGGTAATATAGTTATCTTTAAATCAAACTAAGTTCTTACAAGTATTATGAAAAAACTTCTTTTATTTCTTTTTAGTCTTTCACTTTGTGCTGAGATTATCATACCACAAACAACGCAGCAACTACTTCTCGTAAGCAGTGCGGACTTTAATACTACAAGGGGTGTCTTGCAAGCCTATGAAAGAAAAGGCACCGCATGGACAAAGGTTTTTGAAGAAATTCCTGTAAATCTTGGTCGTTCCGGATTAGCCTGGGGCAAGGGACTAAGGTCATTTTCAGCTTCCAAAAATGAACCTCACAAAAAAGAAGGTGATGGAAAATCTCCTGCCGGCTTATTCACTTTGCAAACTTTTTTTGGATACAACAAGGCACATTTCAACTTTCCTTACCTGCATCTTTCCTCATCTACTTTGTGTATTGATGATAGCGAGTCAGCCCACTATAACCAAATTGTACAAAGTCCAACGCCTTCTCAATACAAAAGCTTCGAGTACATGAGACGCAAGGATGATCTTTATAAATTTGGTATTGTCGTTGGACATAATCAAGAAGGGATAAAAAAAGGTGGCTCGTGTATTTTTATACATATACAACGAGGGCCGGATGCTTCTACTTCAGGTTGCACCTCTATGCACGAAGAGAAGCTAATTCAAGTGATGCAGTGGTTGGATAAAGAACAAAGCCCGCTTCTACTTCAAATGCCTAAAAGCCATTTGATTCAAGGCTTCAAGTAATAAACTAATTATGACATCCCGCCTCTGCCTCAAACAGCTTCTTCCCCACATAAGGTTTAATACGTCCATGCCACTCCACATAACGTAATGAACCCCGTCCACACGAACTGGCTGATGCTTTATCATAAGCTTTCATCTGTTTAATACCATCACGTAGCATACACATATCTTGCTTGCTTTGAAGCACTTTGATCATCCAGTAATTAATTGCTGTAATATCATTTAAACAAGCCATTTTCTTTTCGTCAGAAGAAGAACCACTCGCCGATCCCTCAGATAGATTATTATCACGGCCTTCTCTTAAGGCATAAAGCTCACTTTTCAAGTTCTTCAGACTCATCATATAATACTCAAGTTCAGTTGGTTTTTTCTTCACAACTACGGGTATTTCCAAGGACTCTTTAGGTTTTATTTCAACGGGTACAGTCTTTTGAATAAGAGGCTTCTGCACTGCAGAGTTAGTTTTTAGAGGAATTTCAGGCTGCTGTTTTTGTTTGTCTAACGTAGGAGTGACAGCAATCACTTCATTTTGTTTCTGGTGTGTTTGTTCATATTCCTTAACCGCTTTACGCATCTTTCTACTCAAGGTAAAGCCTGCATCTTCAATCTTTTTAAGACTTGTAAAATCCCCCTTGTTATAAAGGTTTTCAACATCTGTGTTTAGTTCAGACATAATCTTCTCATTTTGCTTGGCCAATACTCTTAGCTCTTTAGCGTAGGCCTTTATCATACCTTTATCAATGACAGCTTCAGGATCTTCCTTCATCTTATCCAGAGCAAACCCTTTTTGCATACTGGCATTGGCATCAATGCAATAAGACTCCAGCATCTCCGGTCTGTTTTTATAGATATCTAATGCTTTGATTTTCTCGTACCTTTGCATGTTCTGAAAAAGTTCATCACCTGCAGAAGAGAAAGTCTGCGGAAACTGCGTGGCATAGCTTAGTGTTACTAGCAATAGAAGTGCGATTAATCGCATTAGTCCCCTTTTAAGATTTAAATTCGTTCAGTCGTAATTCGAGTTCATGGGAATGCTGTACTATCTTCTGAACCGTACTATCGACTTCATGGATGATTTCTTCACTCTGTGTTGATAGTTTGGTTACATTATCCATGTTATCTATCAATGTTTTTGTTCTATAAGCAATCGTTGTTGCAAGTTTAGCAGCATTTTTCGCATAAACAACAGTTTGTTCCATAGAAGATTTCGTTGTGCTCGTCTTATCTTGTATCTCATCGCTGATAACGCTAATGTCTGACATTTGCTCAGCACTTTGCTTCATTTCATCACTTGCATCAGAAATGGACTGCACAACAATATTGATGGTCGCATTGATCTCTGCTAAAGACTTTTGCGTTCGTTCAGCAAGCTTTCTCACTTCATCTGCCACAACAGCAAAACCACGTCCATGCTCACCTGCACGGGCTGCTTCAATAGCCGCATTCAACGCAAGTAAGTTCGTCTGGTCAGCAATCTCATTGATCACCGTCAAGACTTCTTTTATTTGACTTGCATCTTCATTTAATTGCATTAATTTATCAGAGAAATCCACCTGCTTAATACTAGCATCACTCACATAATTTGAGATAGTAGACAAACGTGTTATCATCTCTTCAAGTTCTAATGCCGTAGCAGACAGGTCATCTGCAGTCTTTGTTGCAGCGTCTTCACTGTCATCAAGAGAGGTGCTTATCTCTAGGACCAGTGAATTTGACGAGGTAGTTAGAAGGTGTTGTTCTTCAATTTGTGCGGTAATTTTTTTAGAAAGTCCATTCAACTCTTCGGCTGATTTAACAGAAGAGACAACGGTCTGCTTCGCTATGTTTACGACTTCTTGAATCCTACTAATAAACTTGTCCACATAATTACTGGCCTCTGCCATCTCTGAGCTGCCCTGAAAGTCAAGACGTTTTTTCAAGTCTCCGTCTCCCTGGGCTAATTCCTGCGCAACGTTAATGAGGTTTTCAACCGGTTTAACGATACGACGTTCTATAAGTCTTCCCATAATTGCCAATAAGACTGCAATAACGATACCGCAGACGATCATCCATTTTAAAAAATTATTTTTTAGATCTTCAAAATAGTCTGCCTTATTTACACCCGGTACGATCCACATATCCCAATCTTTGATATATCGGTATGCGGCTATCTTTTCTTGGCCTGATGTTGATGACACGTACTCGTGTGTTCCTCCATTCTTATCATGGATGATATGTTCCGCATAAGATTTCCCCGCTAAGCTTTTACCCTGCTTAGTAGGGTGTGAAACTAGTTTACCGTCAACATCAATAAGGTAGACATACCCGCTTCTACCTATCTTCATCTGATTTAAATAATTAGAAAATTCATCTTTTTCATAGGCTTTGCCCTCATTTGCCGCTATATATTCAACAGACTTTTGTAAACTTTCTGCAACATCTGAAATATCATTGACCATAATCTTTTTAATCTCGTGAGAAGCTATAATATATGCGAAAATAACGCCTGCCGCAATGCTAATAAGAGAAACGACTAAATATAAAAGTAATTTTGACTTTATCGTACTAAAGTTCATTTTTTTCCTTAAGTTAAGCAGTGCTGGACATCCTATCATGCTTTATCTAAAATGCCAATTAACATTATTATGCAATCTAATAAATGTCGGGTGTTAATATATCCTTAGAATATTTATCTATTCTAGGGTCTCAATGGCAAATGGTTCAGCATAAAAATATCCTTGGGCAAAGTCAACATCCATCTTCTGCAAGATACGTTCAACTTCTTCATTTTCAACAAACTCACATATGGTTTTCATTCCCATAATATGAGAGATCTCATTAATCGATTTCACCATCGCCCTATTTACCTCATTTACATCAATATCACACACAAAAGCACCATCAATTTTTAAATAATCCACCGGTAAATTTTGAAGATATGAAAAAGATGAAAGTCCGGAACCAAAATCATCTAAAGAGAATTTACACCCCAGTGCCCGCATTTTGTTAATAAACTTCAGCGCTACACTCAAGTTAGACACTGCTGCTGTTTCCGTCACTTCAAAACATATCGACTGGTAAGGGACATTATACCTCTCAAAAAGTCTCTCTATAAAGGCACTTAAGCTTTCATCATTAAGAGAGATTCCTGATAAGTTAACACTAAAACTGTACAGCTGACCACTTTTTTCATGTAGTCTTGTATATTCTCTAAAAACCTCTTCTATCACCCACCTATCAATACGTTGCATCATTCCATAACGCTCAGCAGGGGGAATAAATGCCATAGGAGAAATAATTTTGCCATCATTATCTTCTAATCGTATCAATACCTCATAATGCTTAATCGCCTGACTTTCATGCATAAGTGATATGATCGGTTGTACATATAAACAAAACATGCCTTCTTCTAGTGCCTGTGTCAATTTTGCCAACCACTGCATCTCACCTCTACGTTCCTGTATCTTTTTATCATCGCGTGAAGCAATATGAATACAATTTCTACCCTTTTCTTTAGCTTGATAACAGGCTGCATCAGCCGCAGAAATGATGTCAACCAAAGAGCAGCATTCCCTCTCAATCGGAACCATCCCCATACTCGCACCGATCACAAAGATCTTGCCGTCATAAGCAAAGCGATATTCTTTAATGGCACGTAAAATCTTCTGAGCCATTTTTTGTACTTCGGCTAAACTTTTTCCCAGAAATAGTATTCCAAATTCATCTCCACCTAAGCGGGCAACTATGTCTTTTTTATCCACACCTTTTTCTAATATTAATGAAACCTGTTTTAAAAGTTCATCACCCGCAGTATGTCCAGATGTATCATTTACAATCTTAAATTGATCTAAATCAACATAACACATAATACTATCTCCCGCTGCTTTGGAAGAGTATTTCAAGGCAAACGAGAGCCGTTTTTCAAACTCATATCTGTTATATAGACCTGTAATCGTATCATGCACTGCAAGATGTTGTAATTCTTTTGTACGTTCCTTGATCTCGTTCTCAAGGTTATTCGAATGTTTGTGAAGCTCTTCGTTCAAGTTTTGATTCATAAAATCAGCCCGGGCCAGAGCATCTGTATTTACAGTCACCTCATACCCAAGAATAAAAAACATGGCAATAACAAAAATAATATTTATTCGCATAATAAGGGGGTCTTCTATAAATAAAAACATTAAAACAGAAAACCCAATTAAGAAGGTGAAAAAGTTAAGGTGCATTCCCATACAAGACTTAACATGAAGCTGACAATAGTTGCAACGTTCATAAGGCCTAAAACCGTTACGTGCCAAGACACAATTCTTATTTGTCTTGCCCTCTTGTTTAATAAAGAGGTTACTTCCCTCTTCTATACTGGAGGTCTCATTCATCAAGTGTACTTGTTCTGTGCATCAGTTTTTTGTATCCGATGTAGACTAAAGAAGAGAAACAAAAGCCAAAAAAACTCGATACCATCATAGCGATTCCCATAAACGCCGCCATCATCCAAGCCGCCAAAGGCGAGAAAGTGTGTAAGTACACAATAACAAGGCCCCCACTGATACGCATCAGGTCTTCAAAAATCTCAGCCAACCTGTAGGTGATATAAGAGTGCGCATATTGAGGAGCCGTTGTAAAAAGAGCCTGTCCAAAGACAAACTCTATCAACTTAAACAGTAAAGTTGTCGGTGAATAGTAAATCGTCGTCACAAAACTAATAATACTTAAGATAACAAAAGCGTAGACAAAGTCCATCATCTGAAAGAGAACAGCTGTCAATATCAGCAAGCCATGTACCAGCCTTTGAAACTGTACATATTCTGCCTTGGGTTGCTTGTATTTAAAGAATATCATGCTCTATGATAGCCAAGGAAAGTATAAACAAACCTTATATGCTTTAAGAACTAAATTCGTACTTATTCTTACCCCATAACCCAGTAAGAAAACCCTGAACACTAGCCTATCTTATAGTTCCCGGACAAGCCTTTGTAAATTTTCTTTAATGTAAGCTGTGGCGGTCTGCATGGCAGATGTTTCTTTTACCTTTTCTACTTTAGCACCAGGGCTTGCAATACCGTCTGTCTTTTTGTTGTATCAAGTTTTTTGCAACCTGATTCAAAACAAGCTATGGCGGTCTGCATGGCAGATGTTTCTTTTACCTTTTCTACTTTAGCACCAGGGCTTGCAATACCGTCTGTCTTTTTGTTGTATCAAGTTTTTTGCAACCTGATTCAAATGCCGCACCTTCACCAACAAGATGACACTGTCCTTTTGCTCTGGTGATCGCAGTGTAAAGAAGCTTTGTGTTATGCATAATAAAATGTGAAAAGCTTATTGGGATAACCACACTCTCGTATTCCATCCCCTGTACTTTATGAATAGTTAATGCATAAGATAAAGATAAAAAGCTTTTTAACTGATCAAAGTCATACTGGACAACAACCTCTTCATTGGGATAAAAGACAAAGAGGACTTCCTCATCCAAATCGATCTTAAAAACAAGTCCGACCATACCGTTAAAGACTCTTTTTTCAAAACCTTCATCTCCATTTTTAAACCCTTCTGGAGTATTGCATGGCATATTTTCATTTTTAATATGTACAACCTTATCCATAGGCCGATATTCATACTTACCTGCTTTAACATGATCTTTTGCAGAAGGATTAAAATATTGTTGCAGCATAATATTTAAGTTCTCACTTCCTAGCGTGCCGCCTTTCATAGGTGTTATTACCTGAAAGGCATTTAAATATCCCAACACATCCTTCTTCTTCAACAGTTCTCTTGAACGTGGTATCTCCTCAACTGCCAAATGCATAATAGACGCTAATATACGTGTAGCATGCTCTTCTCTCAGTTCATGTAGTTGTGCCTTAGAAAGCGAGTTCTTAAGCTGATAATAATTCTCTATACTTACTTCCTGAAAATGAAAATCATCATATTCATCATAAAAACGAGGCACCTGACCTTGACGAATCGTATTGGCGACCAAAGCTATCGCCTGTTTTTCATTTTGGCGGTAAAGCTTGGTCAATTTAACCATAGGAGCCAACTCTAAGTTGATCATATCTGAAAGAATATTACCCGCACCAATGGGGGGAAGCTGGCCATCATCACCTACAATAATAAAAACTGCATCATCATCAATCATCTTAATTAGCTGAAAGAAGAGCATAGAGTTAACCATGGAGGCTTCATCAAGCAAGATAACTTTAAACGGCATCTCGCCTTTTTCTTCATACCGAACGATAAGACTTTGGATGGTAGAACTTTGATACCCCGTAGTTTCTGAGATACGCTGAGAAGCTATACCGCTCAAAGCAGTACACATAATAAAGTTCTCACCAACCTTTTCTGCCATCAGATCCAAAATCAATCTGGCAGACGTTGACTTACCCGTTCCGGCGTATCCGACCAGAAGCAGTATGGATGAACCTTCATTTAATATCTTAACAGCATTTTTTTGTTCATCTGAAAGTTCAAAACCTGCTTTTTCTTCACGTAAGACAATAAAGGCATCCAAATCTTTTTTGATCTCACCAAAATCCTGCTTACATTTCTTTTTGATAAAAGAGAGAATCTGCTCTTCGGCATAATAGTAAATATCCGGGGCTAATAAATCACCAAACTGATGTAGATGCCCCTCATGCACCATCTCTAAGACTGTTTTTTCATACAGTTCATATTTGCCGAACATAGCCAGTTCTTCATCTAAACGTTCGTAGAGGGTTTGCTTAGGTATGCATGAGTTTCCCTGCATGTCACATAATTCGCGGATAAGGTAGTTTGTAGCTGAGTGCAGACGATTTTCGTCAAGATCGCCTACGCCCATCTTTCGAGCAATCTCATCAGCACGTTTAAAACCTATGCCTTTTATATGGGTGAGCACATAGGGGTTTTTTTTAATCTTTTCAGCTGGATTAGGTACTTCTTTAAGACTCGTTGCAATGAGATGGATCATAGCAGAACTCACTTCGTACGGAGCAAGAAATTCCCCCAATTCACGAATAGAACGAAATTGCTTCCATGACTTCTGTATACGTTCAAGCTTCTTCTCTTTAACACCCTTAAATTCAAGAAGCTTCTCAATGTCATTATCCAAGACATCAACCAACCCCTTTTCACCAAACTTCTCTATCAAATCTGAAGTGAGTTTTTTCGTGAACCCCTTTACCACACGGTTTAAAAAGAAAAATAGTTCAGATTGATTAACTTTGACGGAAGTACATTTAAAGGTTGAACCATGTTTTTTATGTTCTATTAATTCACCTTCTAAAGTAACAGCAGCGCCAACAAGGCTGTCCACAGGTGCTTCTACATATTCACCTGAGACCTTCGTTTTATCACTTAAAACCGCAATAAAAAAGCTCTCGTTTTGATAAATAATAGTATCAACTTGGCCAATAAGTTTTGAAGGTTTTTTCATGAAGCGTATTGTACTCAAACATCCTTTGAACTAAAGAATATCTAACCTAGAGACATATTTAAGTATATGCCGAATAAATGAGATCAGGCTAATTAGCACTGACCCTTGCATTTCGATCTGCTTCTTGCTCTTTGTAAAGCTCTGCACAACCCTTTGAAAGTTCCCTAATCTGTAAAATATAGTTCGCTCTTTCTGTTGCTGAAATGGCCTTTCTGGCATCAAGTACATTAAAGGTGTTTGACGCAGCCATACATAGATCATAAGCAGGTAAAGGGAGTCCTGCTTCTAAGGTTCTAGTGCACTCTGCTGCCTTGGCATTGAAGTCTTTAAAAAGCATGTCTGTATCGGCTACTTCAAAGTTATATTTTGAAAATTCTATTTCACTCTCTTTATGAATATCTCTATACAGCGTCTTACCATGTTCATTTTCATTCCACACAATATCAAAAATAGAGTCAACGCCTTGAAGATACATAGCCAGGCGTTCTGTACCATAAGTGATTTCAACGGCAACAGGGTCACAGGCAATACCGCCGACTTGCTGAAAATAGGTAAACTGCGTCACTTCCATACCGTTTAACCAGACTTCCCAGCCAAGACCCCATGCACCAAGTGTTGGAGACTCCCAGTTATCTTCTACAAAACGGATGTCATGTTCTTTAAGATCAAGACCCAGGTATTCCAAGCTTTTAAGATAAAGTTCTTGGATATTATCCGGGCTGGGTTTAATAAGGGCTTGAAATTGATAATATGACCCCAAGCGATTTGGATTTTCCCCGTAACGTCCGTCTGTCGGACGACGGCTTGGAGCGACATAAGCAACCGACCAGGGTTTCGAATCAAGTGAACGTAAAAAAGTAGCAGGATGAAAGGTACCTGCACCGGCTGAAATATCATAAGGTTGAACGATGTTACATCCCTGCTCTTTCCAGAACAGCTGAAGCTTTAAAAGTAAATCACTAAAGGTAATCATTTTATCTCCGTTGTAGCATGGCTACATTTAATTGCGGGCATTATACAAAAGATATAGTATGAAGTCCCTTATACTGACATCAGCAAGATAAGTTTGACATTCATACGTTATACTTTCTAAAAAAGAAAATGCATGAAAAACAAACTACTTATTATATGGAGTACCGAAGAGATCGAAGTAGCTAAAAAGATGGTTCTTTTATATTCTAGCGTCATGCTTCCAAGAGGATACTGGGACGAAGCTATATTAATGATATGGGGACCTTCCGCAAAATTATTAAGTGAAAATATAGAACTGCAAAATACAATAAAAGAGATCTCAGACACCGGTGTTAAACTACAGGCCTGTGTTGTTTGCACAGATGAGTATGGCGTCTCTACAAAACTTAGCAGTTTAGGCGTAGAGCTCACGCATACTGGAGAGATGTTGACACAAGCCCTTCAAAGTGACTGGAAAGTCATTACTTTTTAAAGTATAAAGGGAATAAACATCTTTGTTCTATCTTGGTAGACTTTATATTCGTGTGTTTTATTGCACCAGAGCTTTTCTTCTTTTGATGCCTTAAGGTATAAGATAAGCACCAGACAGAAGAAAACACCAATCTTCCACAATGTAAAACCATAACTCAACGCAGCAATGGCTATTAAAACGACTGAAGTATACATGGGGTGTCGAATAAATTGGTAGGGACCCGTTGTGATCAGTCTGCATCCCTCTCGTAGCTCGGGCATGATATTGAAATTTCCAACACGGTTATGTTTGGATGTCCAAAACAAGACTACAAATGCAAGCAATAAGAAAATCAAAGCGACAATCCAAGCATATGAAAACACCATACTATTAAGAGGCCAAAACAATAAACTCAACGATAAGAACTGCATAAACACTAAAAAGTACGAATTAAACATATGCCTGCTTTTATATAAATATAACACATTGGGTAGTTTTGAGTTAATGTAGACTTTCAATCCAAAAAAGCTTGACTTTTTCTGAACAAAGCACACGCCAAGAAAAATTCTCTTAGCCTGCAGTATAATGCTTAGCTTACCTCAGCTTCAGCCTCTCCAGATTTTCTATCTTCCATTGATATCTCTTCACGATAAGGTTGAGAGTTATCTTCATTTTCAGTGATTTTATACACTGCATCTGCAAAGTGCCCTTTATTTTCTTCAGTATAAGGAAGATCCCAGACAATACAGCCATCCGTTGGACATGCTGCTTGACATGCTGGAGTATCATGATCACCTACACATTCGGTGCAGGTTTCAGGATGCACGTAATAGTAGTCTTCACCCGTTGGATTATCGTCATCATCTACAATAGACTCTGTTGGACACTCACCTAAACAAGCATCACAAGAGATACACAAATCAGTAATACGAACTGCCATTTCCTATCCTTTAAATTTAGTTTCTAGGCTATAGTATCGGCATGTATTTTAATAACCTGTTAAATATCTCTCTTAGTTATATTTACAATGATTTCTGCAATGTTAGCTTGCATGAGCCTTTTGAAAAGTTTAAAAAAAAGCCATAAAGAAAAGAGAGGCAGAAGTACACTTTGCACAATAAAAATGGAGATCAATGAAAGCATATAATCAATGGCATGGTTAAATTTGTTTTTCAGACTTTTCCACAATTCTTCCATGTTTACACGGAATGTCTCAATCTGCGCCTTTACGTTCAAAGAGTCGATCCATGACGCCTGATGTTGCGCCTGCCCTTCTCTTACCTTGTGCACAATCACTTCTGTCTGAGCCTGCGTTGCTTCTAAGGATAATTTCGCCTTTTCATATTGGTCTTGCAATCCATATTCATAAACACCTTCATTAATTAAGACTATCAAAGGTACTAAAAACCGCAAAAAAGAGACAATAATAAAGGCTTTCAAGAAAATATTAAAACTTTTTGCATGCCAAAGTTTAGGTATCCATAAGACAAACAACGAGGCCAGAGCGCTCAGAGCCAAAAGTCCTTGTATCAGGGGCATCTGACCAAAATGAAGCAGTATCTCCTGAATCCCCAAAGAGACCGAACTCATCAACATGATCCACGAAAAACGCTCTAACATGTCATTCATAGGATGCACTATCTCTCCAACGGCAAAATTCACCCCCACTCCTGCAGGCGTTGCGTAAACCTCAGTTCCCTGAACAACAGAAATAAGACCGTTTAACGAACGCGCGATTGCAAAGACTGTCAATGAACGGGCAAAGGCCTTGTCCAACTGCTCAGAACTTGTCTTATCAACAACCTGCACAAAAGAAAGCTGTACCATAGCAATAAGAAAAAATGAGATAAGAAGTTTTTTATACATAGTTTTAATTATAGCAGTTTTTAAACTTTCTCTTCTAAAGTCTTAATTTCCGCAAAAATTTCCGTCACATGCAGGAACAACACCTGAGTCACTGCCGCTAGAGATCAGAAATTTCACTAAATGACGGCGCCTGCTTGAATAATATGACTTGTGGAAGACCTTCAACGCGTTTTCATCTTTCGCATGAATATCAAATATCTTTTCATCTCCATCTTTAAACAGTCTTTTCCATTCCTTACTTTTTAACATTGCCGCACCCTTATAGGGATTTCCATGACATGATTTACAAAGTTTTTTGTAGGTGATGATGCCCTGTTCTGAATAATTTTGGCGGGCTTGTAAAGAACTCGAAGACAAGAAAATAAATATAAACGTCAAAAAAAATAAAGTAGAATGAAACTGCATGTCCTGCCTTTTAGATAAAGCTTCCATAATCAAGGATGGTCATGATTTGGAAGGCTTCAATAATGTATTAAATATTATTATACACAAAGCTGACAACCTTGTAAGTGATACAAATCACATTAACATCAAATATTAAGATAGAAATCTTTTCGTGGAGAATACAACGTTGCATTTATTGACAACAAAACACCCTGAATACTTTCGTGATATTTACGTATTGATAGTGCTTTTACGAGGATATTTTTTCTTTATTTAAGAAGGTATAGATAAGGACTCTTCACCTTAAAATTCTTCCTGAGGAAGGATTTTAATGAATAATACAACGAGAGTTAAAAAATTTCCACTTAAACATTATAATAGGTTGCATTAGGATGATAAACAACCAATGCAGAAGTTGACTGCTCCGGGTGAATCTGGAAAGTTTCAGACAACTCAATTCCAAATTCCTCAGGTTTAAGTAGGTCGAAAAGAGGCCGGTTAAGTTCCAGATCCGGACAGGCCGGGTATCCAAAAGAGTAACGGGCACCCTCATATTTATTCATGCGTACATCAGAAAGAACCGGTTTTTCGTTCTCGCAGATATTTAGATCAAGACGTATCTGCTTGTGAACAATCTCGGCAAGAGCTTCTGCAAGTTCAACACCAAGACCATGGACCATGTAGTACTCGGTATATTCACCCTTGTCATACAGTTCTTTTTCATAAGCACTAAGTTTAGAACCCGCAGATACACAAGTCATCGCCAAAACATCATGACGATCTCTGTGGTAGAAATCTGAAAGTGCCCGGTGTGGTTTTTTACTTTGGCGTGGAAAACTAAGTGTATGTTCAGCTCTTCCTATCACCTCATGCAGACTTTCCGTGTTGACATCAGCCTCGCAAGTCCAGCCTTCACTCTCATCAAATATCAGAAGTGTATTGTCATCAGAACGTACGGGATAATATCCGTAAATAGCAGTTGCATCAAAAAGGTTCTCTTCCAGAAACTGTTTTTTGATACGTTCATAAGCTGGCCAGACCTTTGTCTCTAATTGCTTTTCATACTCTTCATTGCTAAGACCTTTGGAGTTATAACCCCAACGCTGTTTAAAAAGTATCTTATGATTAATCCATTCAAAAGCCAGTTCAAGAGGAAAGTCCTTACCCACTTGCATAACGCGGCGACCCCAAAATGGAGGAGTTGGTACACGGACATCGCGAGAAGGCATCTTTAATTGCTCAAAAGGAGGGATAATGATCTCTTTTTTCTCTTTTTGAGGTTTATCTATACTGTCGGCAGGATGCAAGTTAGTATCAAGATCACCTGTCTCAATTCGGCTCATTGCTGTTACCCCGTCAAAAGCATCCTTACAGTAAAAGATCGGTCCATCATAAAAAGGACGGCAGAAGTCATCAATAAAGGCACGAGTAAGTGCGGCTCCACCAAGCAAAATAGGAATAGTGATACCGGCTTCTTTCATCGCTTCAAGGTTGTCTTTCATAACCTGAGTTGACTTGACCAGAAGACCGCTCATCCCGATAGCAGATGCATTAGACTCTTTTAAGGTTTGGATAAAACGATCCAAGTCAACCTTGATTCCCAGGTTGATGACCTTAAACCCGTTGTTAGTCAATATGATGTCAACAAGATTCTTTCCAACATCATGCACATCACCTTTGACAGTTCCCAGAACAAGGGTTGTTTCTGTCGTTTTTTCTTGCTTTGGAAGATACGGGTTTAGATGATCAACCGTCTTTTTCATAGTCTCAGCAGATTGCAGTACGAACGGCAGTTGCATCTGCCCTGAACCAAAGAGCTCACCGACGACCTTCATAGCATCGATTAGTATCTCATTGACAATTCTCTCCGGTGCGATGTTGTGGCGGGCTTCTTCGACAAGAGGTATCATTCTCTCTTTGTCTCCGTCCATAAGAAGCTTGGCTATTTTCTCTTCTTCATTGAGGGCATTATAAGCCTTATCTTCTTCTTCATTATTTACCGCTTCTTTAGATGAAAAGTGGTCAATAAAATCAAACAAAGCCTGCCCATCTGGTTTTTTATCAAAAAGAAGATCATTACAAAGGTCTTGCTCTTCTTGTTTGATCTTGTTTAGAGGAATGATGTGTTTGACATTGATGATAACTGACGTCAAACCGGCTTTGACACAATGATCTAAAAATATAGAGTTTAGATAAGGACGGGCATCTTTATCCAGACCAAATGAGATATTAGAAAGACCAAGCGTCGTTCCAACCTCGGGGTGACGTGTACGAAGTTCACGAATAGCATCAATAGTCTGTATTGCAGCATCCCTATATTCTTCATCTCCGGAGCCAAGGGTAAAGGTCAATACATCAAAGACAAGGTCTTCAGGGTTGATACCATGCAGTTTTGTAGCACGCTCATAGATACGTTCTGCTACTTCCATCTTTGTTTCCAGCGTCTTTGCCATTCCGACTTCGTCAATGGTCAAACAGACAAGTGAGGCACCGAATTTTTTAGCCAAAGCACATACTGTATCAAATTTTTCTATGCCGTCTTCAAGATTAACTGAGTTGATGATAGGTTTTCCACCAATCATTTTTAGAGACTCTTCAAGTGCTGCTGTTTGAGTAGAATCCGGCATCAATGGAAGAGATATTTTCTGTGCATAAAGCGCCATGACCTTATTCATATCACGTGTTTCATCGCGTCCGGCAAATCCTACAGATACGTCCAAAACATGCGCGCCTGCACGGACTTGCTGTTGACCAACACTGAGTGTTCCCTCATAATCTTCGGCCAAGAGAAGCTCTCTAAAAGCCTTTGATCCAGTTGCATTAGAACGCTCACCGATAAGAAGCGGTGCCGGATCCTGTGTCAAGGGAACCGTATTAAAAAGAGACGCCAAGGCTGTCGGCTGTGAACCGCTTGGTGCCTTTGGTCTTATCGAAGAGACCCTGTCAACAAGACCGCGGATATGCTGTGGGGTTGTTCCGCAACAGCCACCTAAGAAAGAGACACCGTCATATTTTAAGAATCCTTCTTGCTGATCGGCAAATTCATCTGGTCCCATTGGATAATAGGTATATCCGCCACGATTTTGTGGAAGACCGGCATTGGCATGGACCGAAATAGGTTTACCCCATACTTCAGAAAGTGTCTTGATGTGTTTGCCATACTGTTCAGGACCCGTACCACAATTAAAACCAAGGCTTAGAATATCAAAGGGTTCCAGTATCGTCGCAATCGTCTGTGCGTCTGTTCCGATAAGCATCGTTCCGGCAAGTTCAATAGTTGCTGAGACCATAATAGGAAGTTCTGTGCCACATTCTTTGTTTGCTGCTTCACAGGCATGCAGTGCCGCTTTGATCTGAAGCGGGTCCTGGCAGGTCTCCAATAAGAAGATATCAGTTCCCCCGTCGATAAGAGCACGTGCACATTCGGTATAACCCGACAGCATCTCATTATAGTGCATGTGTCCAAGCGAAGGAAGCTTTGTACCCGGTCCGATCGATCCTAAGACAAAACGAGGATGCTCCGGTGTAGAGAACTTTTCGCACTGTCGCTTGACTATCTCAGCCCCGGCTTTTGTTAGTTCGTAAGCTCTATGCCCTATCTGGTATTCATCCAGTACCCAGTCAAAAGAACCAAAAGTATTTGTTGTGATCAGATCAGCACCGGCAGTCAGATAGGCCGAGTAGATCTCTTCAAGTATCTCAGGGGCTGTGACATTAAGAAGCTCATTACATCCTTCATTGCCTTCCCATTGTGCTTCAGTAATACGGTCACTTCTGTCTTGCAGTTGAGTGCCCATAGCACCATCAATGATCATAGGTCGTTTTTTAATCGTGTCTAAAATATATTGTTTTGTTGACATAAAACTCTTTTCATACGTAATGCTTATGCTTAGGTGGAGATATGGAGTGTATTGCTACCTAAAAATAAGTGGCGCTATTTTAGCTAATGTGAGCATAAATTTTAATGAGAGAATAGGGTTAATACCTGTCTTGTGGAAAAGTGGATGAAAACCTGCACACTCCTCATGAAAGATTATAAAAAATGGTAATATATAAAAATACTTTGAAAATCAGGTTGGCATATGCAGAGTCTTCATAGTTTTGTCTTAGAAAAGATCTTCAAATCTTCCATACTTCCTATCATCTTTATTGAACTTTTATTGATCTTTCTCATCTTCGTTTTTGGTTTTTTACAAGAAGATAAAAATGAGATCTTGATACAAAATACGGCTGTACAGAGTTTTGAAGAGGTGGCCAATCAGGTAACAGAAAGGATAAATGCTAAAATCGAACGCGTAGAAAAAGATGCAACTGCCTTGAAGCTGATTATTGAATCTTTATTTGAGCACAGCATGTATTATGATGATACCCATCTAAAATATAGTTCTGAAGAGGGGTTTTATATTCGGCAGGGAAAAGGACCATCAACAGTCTATACAACAAATCTTGAGACCTTGGATAAAAAAGACAGGGAAGCTTTAAAGATCCTGTCCATGGCTGAGACAGCTTTGGATGCGGTAATGCATCAGTACAAAGGCGTTGTTGATTCAGCCTGGATCAACATAGGATCAAATTATTCTTTATATTATCCAAGCATTAACGTACAAGATGAACTCTCTTCTAATCTTGACCCGACGCAGCAGAGTTATTACTTCAAGGCAAATGAAGAACACAACCCTGAGAAAGATACGATTTTCATTCCCTTGTTTCAAGAACCTTGGGCTTTAGATCTGGGACAAATCGGTTCTGTAGTAGCACCAATATATGTTAATGAAAATATGCAGGGTGTGATTGGAATGACATTGACGACGGAAAACACCAATGAGATCAACAATATCGCACTTCCTTTCAATGCGTATATTATTGTCCTGGGAGAAAAAGGACATGTTCTGTTTGCCTCGAATGAAGAAGAGTTTTATCAAGACTTTGGGATTCACTCCTTCAGTTCTTTACATGCACAGGGCTTGAATACCACCCTTAAACCCTTTGTCTATTCACCCGGACCGGAATCGAACTTTGTCTTTTTTCAGAAGATACTGAACAAAACAGGTCTGGAGCTGGTCCTTGTATCAAAAAAAGATGTAATCAATAAAGAGATAAACGAGGTCTATTTTCAGACGCGAAAATATGGGCTTATTTCTTTGATGGTGATTGCTTTTATTCATCTGTGCCTATTTTTTTACATACGTTCAAAGACGAAGCGTGTCAGTAATGTCATCTCTTCGCCTATTGGTGAGATAGCGGAGATTTCACAAATGCTCTTTAATGAGAAAAAACTTGATCTTAAAAAAAGCGATATCCGTGAATTTGACATCTTGCATAATAATCTTCACAAGGCGCATGAAAAACTACTTGAGCAGTTGTATGTTGACCTTCCGAGCCATCTTCCCAATATCAATAAGCTCAATAATGACATGAGAGAGAACTCCACATTGATTTTGATCTGTGTAGAGAACTATAAGATGGTACAAAATATTTATGGGCCAAAGATCTCAGGTAAGGTTCTAGATGAAATAATCATAATGCTAAAAGACTTTCCGCGCTCGCCTATGCGCCTTTACCGAATTTACAATGACACCTTCGCCCTGCTCTCAGATGCAAAGATACATCTTCAAGATGAGTTAAAACACCTCTATCACAGGCTGTCATTAGAACATATTCATTTGGATGAATTTGACATCTCATTGAATTATGCCTTGTCGCTTGCTTTGCCATCTGCACAGAGTGAACTTCCTCTTTTCTCTCGTGCGGATATTGCACTTGATGAGGCTAAAAAACAAGAACACAGAAAGTATTTGAGTTTTGATGAAAAGAATAATGACAAGGAACTTTTTAAAAAACATCAGGAATGGGCCAAGCGTCTTCAATTGGCCTTGCATGAGAACAGGTTAGTACCTTTTTTTCAACCAATCTATAATATAAAAGAGAACAGGGTCCATAAGTTTGAATCGCTGGTGCGAATGATAGAAGAGGATAAAGTTATTTCCCCTTATTACTTTTTGGGCGTGGCGAAGCAGATGGGGAAACTGACAGACATAACACTGTTGATGTTACGTTCTGTCTTTACTCTGGCCAAAAAATATCCGGAGGTTGAGTTTTCGATTAACACTTCATTTGAGGATTTTGAAGAGGCAAACTTGATGTACGATATTTCAAGCATGATTAGCGAATATGAGATAGACACAACCAAGATTATAATTGAAATCTTGGAAACAGGCAAATATAAAGATGAAGCACATGTCACAAAAATCATTAACCAACTCAAAAAATTCGGGTTTAAAATTGCAATAGATGACTTTGGTGCAGGTAATTCAAACTTTGCACACCTGATGTTAATGCAGGTAGATTATATAAAGATTGACGGGCAGTTTGTAAAAGACATTAACCGTGATAAACAAAGTTATAACATAACAAAGACGATAAATGAGTTTTCCCATATGACGGGAGCAAAAACAATTGCCGAGTTTGTTTGTAATAATGAAGTGTATGAAAAGGTATCAGGTCTTGAAATCGACTTTGCTCAAGGGTATCATATAAGCGAGCCAAAACCGGCATCGCAAATTGATGATATGTTGTCTATAGGAAAAAAAGATTTAGAGCGAGACAGGTCAAGTTTATAGATGATAACAAGCTTACTAGGGAATAAGCTAGGAGAGTTTATGAGTGTGGGAAAAACTCATGACTTAATCCGTCTACAGATGACAGTATAAGGAAAACCCATCACAAAAGTATCACGATGAAACAGCTACCTCAAAAGATAAAACGCTTTACAAGAGCATTACAAGATGAAATCTTAACAGAAAGCGCAACAAACTTTTACGCTGCAAAACGAAGGAGCCTTCAACGTTACAATCTTGAAATGTACTTAGGGTATATGTTTGCACAAAAGACGAAGGTACTGTTGGTTGGAGAGGCACCCGGTTATAATGGCTGTCGCTTAACAGGCATACCTTTTACATCTGAATATCTAGTAGGTAAAGGTGTCTGCGGGGGAAAACTGTTTGGCAAAGAAAACGGCTATAAGGCTTCTGGCATAAGAGCGAGGAAGGAACAAAGTGCCACCGCCATGTGGTCTGTTCTGGAAGAATTCGAAGAGCTTCCTCTTTTGAGGAATGCCTTTGCATTTCATCCTCATAAAGATGGAAATGAAGCTTCCAATAGGAAGCCTACTGCTAAAGAGTTGGAAATAGGTAAAAAGTATCTTTTTGAACTCATAAAGATCTTTGACATACAGAGTGTTATCGCAGTAGGAAATGTAGCCGATAGCCTACTTAATAAGATGGAAGTTTCACACACCAAAGTCCGACACCCCTCTTATGGAGGGAAAAAAAAGTTTAAAGAAGAACTTCGTTATAATCTCCAAAAGACATAAAGGAATAAAAATGAAAAGAGTCTTGCTATTATTGAGTTTGAGTATAAGCTTGTGGGCAAATAGTGTTTATGTAAAAACATTTGATCAACCGATGACAGAAGTCTATGCCAAGCTGCTGACCTCTTTTGACAACACACACTTAGTTGTCGTTTCTGAGATTAATATTTTGGAAAAATTTAAAGCGGTCGGTCTTCCTAAAAAGTTTGGTAAAAATTTCAATACTAATGAGTTAACAGGGATCAAAGCTATTATCGCATGTAATGGATGGTTTGGGAACGAGGTTGCCAATGCCGACCCGATGATGATGGGATTTTGTCCGATACGCGTGACTGTTGTAGAAAAAGACGGCAAAACCTCGGTTCTTTTTGTGCGTTCAAGTGTGGCACCCAAAGAATCACCTGCTTATCCTATACTAGAAAAATTGGAATCTAAAGTCATCACTGCAATTGAGGCAATTAAATAAAGGGAATAATGATGAAAAACCTTATTAAAATGGTGCTATTGGTAGTATTGATGAGTATTGTGAGTGGATGTGCTTCCAAGGGATTCGATCAAGAGTCCTATGACCGACAAAACAAGGCCGCAGAAAAAAGCCAGAATTCTTTGTAACGTTTTTCGGTCGCAGTTTCTCTAAAAACAAGGCCGCAGAAAAAGTCAAAACGAACTCTAAAAGCAGTTAGCCGAAGTTTCTTTATAGACTGCTATTTTGTCTGTTAAGGAGTGTACAAGACTATTGTCTTTGTACATAATACTTTTCAAACTCATCTTTACTGAGAGGTTTTGAAAACAGATATCCTTGTATGATATCACAATCGCTTTGTGCTAAAAAGTTGTATTGTTCAACTGTTTCTACTCCCTCTGCAACAACATTAAATCCAAAGGTTTTCGCCATTGCCAAGATAATATTGACCATTTTCTGATCATTTTTATTCTCTGTAAGTTCAGAGATAAAGGAACGGTCTATCTTGAGTTCGTCTATCGGCATTTTTTTTAGATAGCTTAGCGAAGAGTATCCTGTACCAAAATCATCCATAGAAAAGCGTATGCCTAAGTTTTCTTTTATTCCTTTTATAACAGAGATGACTTTTAGAACATCTTCAGCAATAAGTGTCTCTGTCATCTCAAAAAATATTTTTTTCTGAAGCTCCTCAGTTAAATATTTTTTGCAGAGCCGTCCCACATCAGTAGTAAAACTATAATGAAAAAACTGTCTCATACTTATATTAATAGAGAACTGATTCAATATCAAGCCCTCTGTATCCCATTGTTTAAAGGTTTTAAAGGCTTCTTCAATAATATATTCCCCCAACTCAACCATATAACCTGTCTGTTCGGCAATGGGAATAAAGACATCAGGTGGAATGAACCCCAGTTCTTTGTTCTTCCATCGTACCAAGACTTCGCATCCAATAATATTTTGATGAAGATCAAACTGAGGCTGATAATGCAGAAAGATCTCACCTTTTTCAAGGGCAAAATGGAGCCTTTTCTCAATATCAAGATGCTTTTCAACACGCGCTGAGAGTTCATCATTAAACAAGATCACCCCGTCTCTACCCTTAGCTTTTACCTCATACATGGCAATATCCGCTTCTTTAATAAAGGCATTTGCATTAAAACGAGGGCCTTTAAGCAAACTCAGCCCAATGCTTGCACTTATGTAAAGTTTGTGATCACGAATATAGTAAGTAGACTTTAGACTTTCCAAAAGTTGATTAGAAACCTCAATAGCTGCTTCTAAAGACTCTTCTTTATTTTTGAAATCTTTCCCTAAAAAAATAAATTCATCTCCACCTAGTCGAGCAATTATATTTTTTTCAGAGGCAATTTTCTGCATTCGCAAGGAGACTTCCCGAAGAACTTCATCACCGATGTCGTGTCCCAAAGAATCATTAATAGTTTTAAAATGATCCAAATCAATAAGCAGGAGATATGAAAATTTGTTTGCAGTGGAGAGCTCATTGATCTTTTGTTGGAGCATAGAAATAAAGGCAAGTCTGTTAAACATACCTGTGAGCTGATCGTGCGTCGCCTGATAATTTGTCTTTTGCAACAGTTTGTCTGAGCTATTTACTGAGTAAAAAAGAACCCCCGTAAAGGTAAGAGCAAACAGAGAAAGTATATAGCCGTACAATACACCTATCATGGAAAAATATAATGCCAGGGGTAACATCAATATTAATAAAATGGGGCGTACAACTTTTTTGTCAGCATAGAGCAGTGCAGATGCCACAACAGAGGCTCCCAGTTCAGTAAAGATAGCAATATAATGCATCTTACTTTGTGTTTCGTTGGCATACATAATAAAGATCAAAGCCCAAGAAGAAAAAATAAGGTAATAAAACACAGTGAGCTTTTTATGCCAAAGAGAGAGTTGCGTGATCCCCATATCTGTGTAATTAAATTCTTTATAAAGCTGATAACCAAAGATAGAAAGAAGTAAAAGTAGACAATACCAGATAAGTGCAGGCAGCACAATTCCATTAATCCAGCCCAAGAAGATATACCCAAGACCAGGAATAAGAGAAAGACCTAACAGCACAAGAATCTGTTTGTGTAAAATAGAATAAATATATTGATTTTTTGATATCATAAGTCTTATCCTTAGCCTCCATTATATCAAAAATTTTCAGCTCATAGTTTGTGTAGAATCTTAAAAGAACCATAGTTTCTTTTAATAAACAATTCTTTTAACCTAGATAGTTTATAATTTGGTAAAGAGGGGTGCTTACGTCTGTTTCTGGTCATATGAAATCATTATACCTATCAAATTATACAATTCAAAAAGTACAGTCAAGAATGTTTTATCGTGGTTATCTTTTTTCAATTATAATAATAAAAAAATAGGTTGATATGATAGATTTTGAAAATAAGGTTTTTCACATTTTATGTGTTGATGACACACCGACCAACCTTCAATTAGTCAAAAATGTACTTGATAAACACGGGTATAAAGTAACACTCGTACAAAGTGGTACAGAAGCATTGGCCTATTTAAAATCTAATCATAGAATTGATCTGATTTTACTTGATATTATGATGCCCGAGATGGATGGGTATGAGGTCTGTAGGATATTAAAGCAAGGTAATACTAAGCTTCGCAAGATTCCCGTTGTCTTTTTAACCGCTATTGATGATATTGATGGTGTCAGCAAAGGTTTTGAAGTAGGCGGCTTGGATTATGTCACTAAACCTTTTCGTCCCAGAGAACTATTAGCAAGGATCAACACCCATCTTAAGCTGAAGTTTTATGAGGAACAAAAACTTGAGCAGACTGAACTTGAACTTGTATTTATGATGAGTACATTAGCAGATAAGCATTGTGAAGAGACTTCTGGGCATGTTGAAAGAGTGGCTGAATATTCAAAACTGATAGCACGACTTCTTGGTTATGGTGAAGAACAGGCTGAGCTTATCAAAAAGGCTTCTGCCATGCATGACATCGGCAAGGTAACAACACCCGATCATATCTTGCATAAACCGGGTAAACACACCGATGAAGAGTTCATTATCATGAAAGACCACGCCCAGGCAGGGTATGAAATCTTACAAAAGTCAAAACTACCCCTGATGCAAATCGCTTCGATAATCGCACATCAGCACCATGAAAAATGGGATGGCTCAGGCTATCCCAACAGTTTAAAGGGAAAAGAGATACATATACTAGGTCGTATCGTTGCTGTTGCAGATGTTTTAGATGCACTCAGTTCTTCAAGAAAGTATAAGAAGGGCTGGGAACTTGATGAGATATTTTCTTTTTTAAAGTCTCAAAGTGGAAAACATTTTGATCCACGTATTGTCAACTTGTTTATGGATAATTTTGGCTTATTTATGGAGATTAGAGATAAATATACTAACTGATCAATTTTGTCTTTGATTCATTTTATCTGAAAAATAGATCGCCAAAAATGTTAGTGTGAAAAGCAAAGTGCCGTAAAGGCCGAATAAAACTGTATTTGAGATTTCCATGGTACTTCCTTTTTGTAATGAGGAAGTATAAAACAGACTTGTGTGTAAATAATGGCTTTATACACTAAGAACCTGTTACTGATTATCTTTATGCTCTTGTTTCTTGTAGGCTGACTTATCTTTTGCCAGCTGCTGCATATCCGTAACCTGATCAGCTTCATCAACAATTTCAACGCCTAAAAGCGTTTCAATCGCATCTTCAAGTGTTACAATCCCCACATATTGCTCATAGGAATCATGAACAATAAAGAGGTGTTCTTTACGTTTAATAAACTTATCCATAAGATAAAAGACAGGCAAGTTTTCTGAAACTCTATAGGCAGGTTTCATAATGGTCTTCAGTGGTTTATCGTCTTCTTCTTCTAAAGAGGTTGAACGTAAGATTTTTCGGGAGAACACCATGCCTATGATATTCTCATTTGATTGTTCGTATAAAGGAATACGAGAATAAGTGAAAATATCTTTTTCTTCTAAAGCAGACTCTATAGACCCTTCCGCATCAAGTGTAAACACAACGGAACGTGGTGTCAAAATATCTTTTACACGTATCTGCTTAAGCTGTAAAAGATTTTGGATCAGCATCTCTTCTTTTTCTTCTAAGATTCCACTTTGTTCGCCAATTTCTGCCATAGCAGAAATCTCCGCACGTGTTGGACCGTGCTGTTTGTTTTTCTTAATACGCTTAGTAATCTGTCTTGATATCCATATCAGCGGTGAAAGAATAGTCATTAAAATTGTGATAGTCGTTGCCGAAGGTTTGGCCAGTTCTCTCCAATACGTAGTCCCTATCGTTTTAGGAATAATCTCTGAGATATAAAGTATAAGCAGTGTTAAAATAACAGCAACCAGGCTTTGTCCTTCCGGACCATAAAGTTTCACCGCTTGAGCACCCACACCGGCAGCGCCCATAGTGTGTGCAATAGTATTGAGTATCAAGATAGATGATATGGCATCATCAAGTTTTTTCTTCAGTACCTGAAGACGCATTTTATGGACTGAATCTTCAGGTAATGAACCGATAAAAGAAAATGTAATAGAAAGTAAAACAGCTTCTAAAACAGAACAGATAAAAGAGATAGAAAGTGCGAGAAAAAGATATAATAGAAGTAAACCCATTAGGCTTCCTTACTTAAGCATAAGCTGTACAACGAGGGGTCCATGTAAAGTGTAACGTCCTTGATCGAAAAATTTTGAAACATTATACCCTTTTTCTATAAAAATTATTATCTATCTAATCAAATTCTAAATGAAGCACATTTCAAACTGTGAGTGTTTTATTTTATTAAAAATTAATATATAAAACGGTATTGTTCCAAATTAAAAAACACTCAAGGGAAAAACATGAAAAAATGGATTGCGAAATTAATGATACTTACGCTGCTTTTTGCACTAGCAGGTTGTGAAGAAGATGACCTTAATGTTCCGTCAGAAGGTTCAGTAAAAGGGACAGTTACAAATATAAGCGGTGATGCCATTACAAGCGTTAATGTAACTATAAGTTTTACTGATGGAAATACAACGACAACAACCAATGAATTAGGAAACTATTCTTTTAAGGGGCTTCCATCTAAAGGTGATGCAAATATCACTCTTGTAAAAGAAGGCTATCTTACAGTGTACGCAACAGTACAATTAGCAGACACAGAAGTAACACGAGACTTCACACTAAGTGAAAACATCTCTCTACCTCCATCGACCAGTAGTGTAAATGGTGTAATAAAGGATATTTCAGGCAATCCCCTGTCCGGTGTTAACGTCCGATCTGGACTGGTTCAAACTGTAACAAATAATGTAGGCGAATACAGTCTATCAGTAGAAACAGGTGAAAAAGTAAGTATTACTGCTGATCTTGAAAATTATGCACAAGCCAGTCGTAATGTTGAAGTTATTGAAGATGTCGTGTCAAATTTAGATATGACCATGGTCGTTGTTGATAAAATCGAGGTTTTTGATGTAAGAGCAGGAGCAACTATCTATACAAAAGGCGCGACTGTCGCTCTTGCCGGAAGTAGTATCGTCAATAATGACGGATCAACTTTCATAGGGGAAGTGATTGCTAAGGTTTCTTTTAACCAGGTTACTTCATTATCAGGACAAAAAGTGTTTCCAGGGGATTACATAGGCTTGCAAACAGATGGACAAGAGTCTGGGTTAATTTCTTACGGATTTATCGATGTGACACTAGAGGATGCAAATGGAAGTAAACTTCGCCTTGCAGATGGCTTTACAGCTACATTAACCTATCCTATGGATACAAATATTGCAGCTACACCTGATACTATTCCTCTTTGGTATTATGATACAGAAAAAGGCATATGGATTGAAGATGGTTTCGCTTCTTATGACGTCAACACTAATTCATATACAGGTGCCGTCTCACATTTCACAACTTGGAACCTTGATGCTAAAGTTGCAAGAGGAGTATTAAACGGTTGCGTAGAAGATGTCAACGGAAACAGAGTTTCTCAAGCTCAAATCTTATTATCAACACCAGGAAGCTACAATACTTTTAATAACAATAATGCAAATGGTGAATTTGGATTTTATAATGCACCTGCAGGACAAACTCTTTCTCTTAGAGCTACTACAGGAGCACTGTCATCAACTGAACTAATTCTAACATTAGAAGCAGGTGAAACTAAGACTCTGAGTAATTGTCTTGTACTTGATCAAGGTATAATTGAAAGACATTCAATTACAGGTCGTATGCTACTGGGAGATGGCACACCTTTAACAAATCAATACCTTAATATAACAAGTAACGGTTTATACTTAGGTGGTGTCCAAGTTGATGCTAATGGTAATTTGTCTGATGGTGACTTTAACAGACCAGACAATAATATAATTACCATTAGTGATAATCTTTATATTAATGGAAATAGTGTTTATTTTGAAAAATCATTTACTTTAAATCCTAATAACGAGATAACAAATCTAGGCATAATAGAAATTAAAACAACAACTGTAAGTGGGTGTGTTCAGAGGGTAGATGGTTCACGTCTATTTGATTTAATCGACTTAAAACTAAATTCACCATTTGGAAATGAGTTCGCCAATATTGACAGCAATGGAAACTTCAACTTTATAATTGCGCAGGATTTTGCAGAACATAAAGCTTATGTCTTTACAGACCCTAATTATGTTCATACTCTATCCCTATCAATTAATGCTAATAAAAATGTTATTGACTTTGGAATGAATTGTCTTATATTGGAAAATGCATTAAGTCTTAACCAACCTGTACAGGTAAGTATCACAACAAGTTCTAATAAATCTATTTTAGTTAAGTATAAAGAGACTGCTGATTATGAATACCCAAACTCATATGGTGAAACTATTTTACAAAATGCAGGTATATCAGCCTCATTTAATCTCACCAAAAATGGTGTGTATTATATATATCAAAATGGCGAGCAGAACACTTACCAAGAGTTTGATGGTACTATCTCAGTTAGTGTTGATGGCCAAACAAATACTATAACTATTCCTCAGGGTGTAAATACCTATGAAAATTGGGTGGGCCAAGCTATTGAAGTTTATCAAGGCCAAATCAAAATCATTGAACTTAATAAACCTACAGAACAGCCTTCGTAATAGAACAAGGTCAAGTTAACCTTGGCCTTTACTTTTTAATCTACCCTTCTAATTTATAACAGTAAAATTTATTTAATCTTTATCTTTAATTATTTTAGATAAAAACTACATACTTTTTAATAATAGGAATAGTTATGCAAACAGCAATTGTAGGTGGTGGATGTTTTTGGTGTATTGAGGCGGTATTTACCCGTGCAAAGGGTGTACTCTCTGCTATTAGCGGCTATGCAGGCGGTGTCAATCCAAATCCCACTTATGAGCAAATCTGTACGGGTGCAACAGGACATGCTGAAGTGATAAAGATCACTTTTGATGAGAGTATTATCACCTATGAAGACATCTTAGATGTTTTTTTTGAGATACATGACCCCACAACTTTAAATTCTCAGGGCGGTGATAGAGGAACTCAATACCGCTCTGTTATTTATTACTTGAATGAAGAGCAACATGATGCGGCAGAGGCAAAAATAGAAGATCTTCAGAAAAAACTAACTTCTGAGATCGTAACTGAACTTAGCCCTGCCCCTGAGTTTTTTGATGCCGAAGGATACCATCAGGATTACCTAACGCATAACCCTTCTCAAGGGTATTGCCAAGCAGTCGTATCGCCAAAGGTTCAGAAATTTATGATGAAGTTTACAGAGTTGATTAAATAAGTCACTTACTTCGCTATGTAAAAGGATCTTTCTACAGGAGAGCTTATTTTCCCTTGTTTGCTTAAGAAGTAAAAAGGTATGGACGTCGTACCAGAATGGATGTTCGGTAGAACTGAAATATGAACATGCAGGTGCGGTCCAGAAGAGTAGCCTGTATTTCCAGAAATACCGATAAAGGCGTGTTTATATACTTGCTGACCAAGTTTTACTTTGACTCCTTTCGGTTTTAAATGTCCATACATGGCCATTGATCCGTCTTCATGTTGAATAACAATATAATTTGACTTGTTCGCAAACGCAGGGGAATAACCATGTTCAGTATGCTTGTCTTCTACAGCTACTACTATTCCATCCCTCATTGCATGCACCTTCGTCCCTTCATCCATCTTAAAATCAAGTGCATAAGCAGATTGTCCTGTGTGGGTATATTTTGAATTAAACCCTTGTGTCAAAACATAGGATTTTCCTCGCGAAAAAGGAAGAGCATAAAGGTAGTCCTTGTCATAATTTGGATTAAGACGTCCCATTGTCGAATTGTATAATATCTGCGAAGAACTTGCTTTACTAGTGTCCTTAATCGAAAAATGTAAGATTTTTGTTCGGCTTTGAGCAGGAAATGATCCGATATATGGAAGAGGTTTTGAACTGGATAGATTAAGGAGCTTTACCGCTTTTAGTTCAATGCTCACATCATAATACGCGTGATTCTCAAGATAAAGATCAAAGCCATTTTTAGTTCGTATGCTAATTATCTGAACAGGTTGATCAAGAAGAGAGTTCGGCTTAAAATCAGTCAATGACTTTTCTTCTTGCACCGTTTGATTTTTGTTGACTGTTTTAAACATATTGTTCACGTAAGCATAAGAGCTTTGATCCAGTTCAAGATCCTGCGAAAGTTCTATGAGATAGCGAGTACTGTTGGACTTACGGTCGTTTTTTGTTGCTCTGTAAAAACCTACCACCTTTTTCTTAAGACGGGCATCTTCTTTTAAAAATGCGAGGGGAAACTGTAGTAGAGAATAGAAAAGGTCTTGATTCTTATCATTAATACTTTTATACAGGGTTTGTTTATATGATTTTTGGATTTTGTCATGGAGGATTTGGATTTTCCGCAGTTCTTTTAGGTATGACTTCATCTCATTTGCATTCTCAGTATCAAGCGCCTTGCCCGTTTTAAGAGCTGAATCAACCTGCTTAATATAATCTGCAATATTTTGTTTCTGATTCGAAAGGAGGTCTCCTGCCCTTAGTGCTGTAAAGTTAGACACCGCTTCAAACAAAGGTGTCCCCAGTTGGGCATAAGTTTTGGGATAACATTCACTATTAAGTCCTGTACTTGAGAACAAAGCAGAAATAAAAAAAAGAAGAATGAAGATTATTTTCATGAAATATTGTAACATAGAAGCCAAAGAGATGGGTAGAAAGGAGTGTAATATCGATAAGGGCACAACGATACTATAAAGACTAAATAATGTATTAAAAAAATAGATCAAAAGCTAGGGGGAACTTTGATCAATGAATTGGTTTATATATTAGGTCTCTTTGACTTCTGAAGGGAGTATAATGTGAGAATGTGTAGATTATGTGTAGACTTTTGCAATAACTCCACACATAGTCTAAAATACATGGCTTTTCAATTGGCATTAAATTTTATAACGTAATAGCATATAATATGCCTATGGATTATAATAAAGAGATTATTGCTGTTCTTGACCCAATGTGTTCATGGTGTTGGGGTTTTGAACCTGTTTTGGAAAAATTACAACATTCTTTGCCAGCAAACACCACACTCTCTCTTGTCTTGGGTGGCTTACGTAATAAGGGTGATCAGATCTGGGATGATGATTTTAAATCATACTTGAGAGAACACTGGTCTAATGTTCATCATAAGACAGGGCAAACTTTTAATATGGAATTTTTGGATCAACCTAGCTTTGATTATGATACCGAACCCGCATGTCGGGCTGCCGTTGTTGTTAGGGAGCTTGACATAACAAAACAGTTCACTTTTTTCAGAGCGCTTCAAAAAGCTTTTTACAAGCATGCAAGAGACATCTCTTCTAAAGAAGTTATCTTACACATTGTAGCTCAAGTAGGTATTGATAGAGAATCATTTATACATCATTTTCACAGTAGAGAAATGAGGGATAAAACCCAAGCTGATGCATACAAAGCACGTTCAATGGGGGCTAATGTCTTTCCCTCTTTAGTCTTGATTGATGAAGAAGGGCATCTTTGTGTACTAAAAGGCTATCGAGGCTTTGATGAGATTAAAAAGTTTATAGATAAATAAGCTTTCCTTTTAAGACACCTCATCTTCAAGGACGTATATCACTGGCGATACAGAGTAGATATAAGTAAAAACATTCTTTCATAAACACTCCTCTTCTTAGGTGTGTTAAATAATTTTACTTCACAAGCCTATATCTCTCAATAAGTTAAGTTGTTGTTTTTAATTTCAACAGTTTAATTATCTCTGCTGCAATCTCAGCAGAAGTCTTTCCTGCCGTTTGTATTACTGTATCTGCGCAGGCTAAGTATCCGGGGTGGCGTTTTGAAATGAGTTCTTTAGCCCTTGCCATATCCTTAAGCAGAGGACGTTTCTTCAGCTTTTTCTTTGCATTATCAAAGGAATTAATACGATCTAAGATAGCATCGAATGAAGACTCAAGATAGACGACATGGGCAATTTCTTGAAGATTTCCCACATGGTAAAACCCGCCACCGACAGAAATAATACTATTTTTAACACTTTCTTCAAGCCATAAAGAGAGGTTTTTTTCTACCTGTCTAAAATAAGACTCACCCTCTTCTTCAAATATTTTTTTAATTTTTGTGTTTTCCATACTCTCAATAAGATCATCTGTATCGATACTGATACGCCCTGTCTCTTTAGAAAGCAAGCGCGCAAGTGAACCCTTGCCTACACCCATAAAACCCATAAGAATGATGTTGTTGTTTTGCATATTGTCTCTTTAGTGTAGATATACGCAAATCATAGCAGATGAATGTTTAAATCTGATTACAGCTTAATGTGACTTTTCGTATAAAGGCCGACACGTCATACAAAATTTGGCATAGGGTTTAGCTTTTAGTCGTGCCATACCGATCTCTTCCGAGCACATCTCACAAATATTATAACTTCCGTCTTTAATACGTTTGAGTGCATATTCTATATCTGCGAGTTCAGATTTTTGTTGATCTGAGACAACTTGCTCTATCATCGCATCGCTTCTCATCGAAGCAAAGTCCATATCATCATTGTTCTCTTGGGTCTGTAGCTGTTCTAATTCAGTTGATGCCAATTCAACATTCTGGAGGATATGCTCTTTTGCGTTTATAAGCTGTTCTTTGAAAAAATCTAATTCTTGAATTTGCATTTGAAACTCCTAGTTGAAATATATATACTTCTTAATTGAACCCTTTTTTTGCATAAAGTTTTCTTATAAAATAAAACTGGCATAGCTGTTTTTAGTTAACTAAGCTATGATTATGTATTAAAAATAAAAGGTGTAAATATGAAAAAACTGTTTTTCGGCCTAATACTCAGTACACTTTCTGTTCTGGCTTGTCCAAACGGAGGTATATGCAAACCTCAGATGAACAATACCTGCCATGAAAACTATAAGAGCACAAGCCTATTAGGCACCTTGTATTATGTTTTAAAAAAGATGAATAAAATAGATGATGCTGATATTAAACTTGCTATCCACTCTTATAAGATGGATATTGCGGGAATGAAACGTGGCATCAATCCCCAGGCTTTTAAAGAAGGAAAATTTGATAAGGATCTGTACAGAGAAAAATCTCGATCTCGCTTGAAACTTCAGGCACAAGTTGATCTTTTTGAAACGATTTATTTGGTTTTCAATAATGAAGAAAAAAAGAGCTTTTACACACTTATGACTAAATATCAAGAGCAGCTAAAAACAGAAGGTACTATGAACGTGAAACCTTGTCCAAATATAGGTATGGTACCGGCAATGTGTCCAAGCAAAGTACAAGGCTGTTTACAATGCAAAAACAAATGTCAGTGCGAAAATGAGAAGGAGTGTCAATGTAAAGAGGACTGTACTTGTCCTAAGTGCAAGGAAAAACGAAGCAATTAAACTTTTATTCATCGAAACTATCATTTAGACCTCTGAGCATACTTAACAACCCCGGAGCTTAAAGATGATATTAACAATTCTTTATTATCACTATATAGTAGTTGAACGTCTCACTCATGACATCTTATATTTTTAGATTGAAAAGTTTTTTCAAATCACACTAAAGGGCAAAGAGAGTAGTGCCTAAACGCTTCTGTTCTGCTCAATTTCTCCCCATTCCCTCCAGCCTTCATCCTTTACTGTCTTTTTAAACTGATTTATCGTTATAATGTGCGAAAGGATATTTATGAAATTTTATTTTGTACTACTAAGCTTGAGCCTTTCCCTTATTGCAGGAGAAATAGGCCCAAAGAGTTTTTCATCAATCAAGATGCTTGCTCAACCTCACATCAAGATCACCAAAGCCTATGACCACGGTCTTATTTATGAACTCAGTATTGAAGTCACTTCTCCTCGTGGGGTTCAGCATACCTCTGCTTATGTCACAAAGGACAAAAAAGTTGTTCTTTTAGGCGATGCTATGGACGCTAACACCGGAGAGACTATTAAACGTCCTCTTGATATGAAGAAGATACGTCAAAGTGCCGACATAGTCTACGGAAGCGGTTCAAAAGAGTACATCGTCTTCACGGATCCTGAATGCCCCTATTGTGTCAAGTTTGAAAAGATGTGGCCAGCTATTGAGAAAAAGGTCAAACTCTATGTCTTTTTCATGCCTTTGTCAAACCATAGGAATGCGACTCAGATGTCTTATCATGTCATGAAACAAAAAGACCAAAAGGCTAAAGCGAAAGCTATCTTGGATATGGCTAATGGAGACAAAAGTTATGAAAGACTAACCATGAGTCAGCAGATAAATGAGCTTTTTGGAAAAAAGATCTCTGAGAATCAGGCGCTTGCCAATGAATTTGGAGCGCGTGGGACACCTGCTGTTTTTGATACAAAAGGTGCCGCTGTAAATTGGCCGACCTTAGGTCAATAACCTGCTATGATGACCTATACTCAGTGGTTTGAGATGCATGGAAATAAACATCATGTTCTAAGCCAAAAACTGCATATTGCCGGCTTGTCTCCTGATGAGATTGTACGGTATTTTAGATTTGACAATATGGTCGAGAAAGAGCCTGCCTTTTGTGAACTCTATTCGACAAAGAGTAAATGTCATGATATTGAAGACCTAAACTGTTATCTTTGTGCCTGTCCAAATTTTCGTTTCACCCAGAATCCTCTTAAAAAAGGCAATAAACTCATTCACTCACACTGTTCAATTGAATCTAAAGACGGAGCAATATTTGAGCATGAGGGAAATATACATCAAGACTGTTCAGGCTGTTTAGTACCGCATCATGAATCATATATTAAGAAGGGATTTGATCTTTCATGGTCTCAAATCATGAAAGATTGCCAAGAGTCTTAGATCACTCTCTTCTTTTTCAGATAACGCACTGTTCCTGTAATACCAAGTACTAAAAGTAAAAGAGCTGCAACATCATTAACCCATACCCACCATGAGCTAAAGAATGTTCCATCATGTAAGGCAAGAAGAAATGAGTACAGACTTGCACTGTGCATCTTAGGCAATTGCATTTTACTCTTATGCGAAAGAAACTCCGCTTTTTCATCTATGATATTGATGTCTTTAAACATATGTGGTGTCTTAGGCAAGATACGAACATTCTCGTTTTCCAATATCCTGTTAGGTGCTCCCATACCGCTGATATAAAGGTTCTCATCAAGGCGTTTCATCCTATATGCAAAGCCTTTACTGCTCATCTTCCACGACATAAGGTCAGAACTCTCATATACGCCGTAACGATTTCCGATTCTATAAACCTTTTCGTCAAGGTCCACCGACCAGATATCTTCTTTCAATGTTCCATATACCGGAGGCAGTACTGCATGAGGTATGCTCACAGAACGCATAAACGCGCCCAGAAGCTTTGGATGGTCCAAAAAAACCCCTGTAATCAAAAGAATAATAAAAGGGATGATAGCCGCTAAAACAAATACATTGGCGTGCAGTCTTATCAGTCTTCTGGAGATATGTGCTTTTTTCTTTTTTCGTATAAGATACCAGATAGCGTACCCGCTCATAGACAAAAAGACCAATATTAAGGCTGCATAATCATTGATCAAAAGCGAAGAGACACCATCAAACAGACCGCGTCCGTAATGCAGATCCCTTACAAAACGGCTTAAAGATATATCTTTTTTCAGTTCATCTTCAGAGATAAGGACTTCCCTTTGAAAGAGGACTTTTCCACTTTTTAGGTCTATCAGCGTCAACAATTTTTTATCTATTGAGACAAGTAGTTTATCGCCATAGACAGCCAAGGCATTGATAAACTCTCCCTCTAAAGAAAACGCACTCCACATTTTATCTTTGAGGACATAAACACCTTCATCCGTAGCAGCGTAAACCTTACCTTCATGTGAGCGTAGGGCAAGGCACTGTTTATCTAATGTCTTAACAAAGCCTTCTGTTTGTTTCTCAAAAACACCTCTTCGGCTTCCCACGATGATATGTTGACTATCGCTTGGATCGACCCAATAAGCTTCAACCAACCTTTTTTCATGTTTATATACTGAGTTGGGAAGGTTTTCAAAAGAGATGTCATACATAAATGACCAATTTTTATGATCAAGAAAAAAACCCGTAAATGCAAGAATCAGAAGAAAGACTCCGGCACTAAGACCGGAGAATTTGTGGATCTTAAAAAGTTTTACCATCTATATTCAAGCCCTGCATAAAACTGACGAGGGTCACCTGGTGTATAGTTAGTTGAACCGTAACGATAAGTCGCAGAAGTTGCGTAACGCTTGTCTGTAATGTTGGTAACTTTTCCAAAGACTGATATTGTATCCGAGTAGCGATAATCCGCTTTAAGATGTCCAATACTGTAGCCGTTATACTCTCTTGTATTCTCGTTATCCATCCAGTACTTTCCGACATATTGCCACTCAGCCATCAAATTAAGGCCTTCAAGGTAGGTCGGTGTGTAGATAAGACGTGCATTTGCTGTTGTATTGGGTGCTTCAGCTTGCTGATTATTGCCATAAACAGGATCATTATGAAAGGTATGTTTTGCGTAAGAGTAGGCACCTTTTACGCCCCAGTCTTCTGTCATCTGAGCAAAGGCTGCTACTTCAACGCCAAGGTGGTTTGTTTCCCCGCCATTATCATAGAAATAAAGACCGCTTACAGGGTTTTCGTAGCGCGTAATCGTATCATCAATTCTCATATAATAACCCGATACCTCTACATAACTCTTTTGAAATTCTTTTTTAACGCCAATCTCATAAGTATTAGATGTCTCTGAATCAAGGTCAACTGCTTCATACCCTACTTTTTCTGAGTACAGCGTCGTTGCCTGAGGGATACGAAAACCATTAGCATAGCGTGCATAAAGGTTTAGGTCTTCCACAGGACGATAGCTGATAGCAAGTTTTGGACTTAAATGCTCATATGAGTCCGTACGGTTTGGTCCACGAAAATAGGTATTTGATGCATCAGAACCAACCGTTAGATTATTTGTATAATCATAATGGTTATAGTCATAACGCAGTCCGGCACTTAAGATAATCTGTTCACTTACGCTAACATCTGAATGTACATACGGCGCAATCGCAAAGTAATTCACATCATAATCATATAAGGGACCTGCTTCATAAGTCTTTGCACCCCATCCCGATGTTGTTATCTCAACGTCTTGGTTGTATTGAAGATCAGACTCTGTATATTCCGTATCAAAACCGAAGATCAGACGTCCCCATGATTGAGTAAGGTTGTTTTTTTGCATCAAGCCCAGTGTTTTTTGTGTACTATCACTGCTAGGAAGGTTCTTTTCCCATGTAGCCACATAACGATTACGGTTGTAACGTATGTACGGTGTTGTCGTGATCTCAAGATCCTCAAAACTGTAATTACTCCACTGCGCACTCAAACGTGCATAATCAAACTTACGCTTAATATCCGTTGTCTCAAGAGCCTTATAATAGTTTGGATCATCACTCGGCGCAGCTGAACTGTCTTCTATCAATGCATAGTTTTCAAAGCTGTCCGCTTGTTCCGCGTCCGTCTTACTTCCTGTAGCAATAAATTTAAAATCATTCTCATCATTTAGAAGGTAGTCATAACGAAAAGTTCCTTCTACTCTGTCATATTCCGTTTGTTGACGCCATCCGCTGCTACGTGAGTATCCAAAGTTTGCAAAATAAGCATTCTTATCATCCAAGGTATCACTTGATTCTACACTTCCTGAGACATACCCGTGACTTCCACCCTTCACACGGACACTGCTTTCACGATCTTTTGAAGGGTCTTTGGCAGACTTCACATTCACAACAGCTGCAATCGCGTCTGAGCCGTACAAAGCAGTACCTGCACCCTTTAGAACCTCAGCAGAAGTAGCTGTTTCAAAGGTCGTGTATGCCAACCCGTTATGATTGAAAAAACCAGACGACTGTACAGGGATATCATCTTGCATAAAAAGATAATATGGACCTGTCGTCGAAGGCATACGTATCGCTGTTTTATGCCCAATGATCGAAGTTGTTTGCTCTACACGCACCCCTGCCATAGAGTTAAAAAGGTCTTTTTGAAAAATAACCTGATCAAGTTCAATCTCTTTTTCATCTTTTATTGAGATGCTTAAAGGCTGATCCAGAATCTTTTGTTCCTCTTTTAAACCTGTCACACTCACTGGCTCAAGGTTGATCACCTCAGCCAAACTGTTAGCTACACATAAGGCAGTAATTAAACTGATCTTTATTCCATTCATTTCTATTTCCACATATATAATTTGGTGCATTGTAAAAGACTTCTGTTACAGAAGTATTAATTTTAGGATTTAATTTTTACATCAGCATAGAGGATTGACAAGTGGGTAGTTTTGTACTAAACTTCCATCAATATATTACAAGGGAAATCAGATGCGCAGACCTAAAGGTTTTGGTAAGAACTACTTTTCATTATCAGCCATCTGTGCCTATTCTTCTTCTGTACAGCTACGTGCTCAATGTTCTGCCTTTACCCATGCTTCACGTAACCTCTCTTTTGAGACCTTAGAAGATGAAGATATTCCCCTGGAAGAGCTCGATCTTCTGGTCCAGGAGAGTAGCCTTAAGACAAAAAGCTCTTCATGTCATTGCAACTGCTTTTTTAAAAACCGTCTTTATACCCTCTGTCAGATTTTCAAATTCCATATACAAACTTTTTTTATCTTTTTTAAAACACGCACCGGCATTGCACCACCATATCCACTTTTATCCAATTCAAAAAATACTACTTATAAAGAACAAAAATGAAACGATACCCACAACTATTAATACTTAGTCTTTTGCTTTTAAGCAATTTAAACGCAGCTACTATAGAGCTTGAAGAAGTCACTGTCGAAGCAGCCAATAGAACAACACAAAATCTCCGTGACACTACAGAGTCTATCAGTATTATCACTGCTGAGGACATCAAAGAGTCTCGTGTCACCAATCTGAATGATGCCTTGAACCAGCTGGGTAATTTAACTATGGGAACGAAGAGTGGCCCGGGACAGACCAGTTCCTTTCTCGTTCGCGGGATGGACTCGCGCAATACCCTCGTCTTAATAGACGGTATGCGTTATAACGATCCTACTGGGCTATCGGGAGCACAATACTCTCATATCGTACTCTCAGACATAGAACGTATTGAGATTGTCAAGGGTGCTCAATCCGGTATTTGGGGAGCAGATGCCTCGGCCGGTGTCATCAATATTGTCACCAAAGGAGCGCAAGAAGGACTTCATCTCCAGGCCAATGCCGAGGCCGGTTCGTTTGATTCAAAACTGGGAAGTCTACAAGCCTCTTACAAGACAGATATTTTTGATATTATCTTGGGAATTTCACGTTCAGTCACCGACGGTTATTCAACAGCAGAGCCAAATCAGGGAACAGTAGAGTATGGAAACAGGGGAGATGATCTCGGTTACGAAGATGACGGCTATACCAACAATACCTATAATGTCAAACTCGGTCTCAGCATCACTGACAAGGACCGAGTCCAAGCAAGTTTTAGACGCATAAGCACCTATACCGAATTTGATGGTTCCACCTATAACCTTACCAGCAATGCTTACGAAAGTGTTGATGCACAAAACTACGAATCAGGTTTTTATGGCATCACTCCCTATTTTGAAAAGATCGACAATCGTTTTTATTCAGCGCAATACAGCCATAAAGAACACGATAATGATCTATCCTTGCAATACAACTACTCTTCATTTAAACGTTTGGTCTCAGGATATGAAGGTAATATCCAGGAAGTATCCCTACAAGATCGCATCAATTATTTAGAAGAGTCCTTCTTACGTATAGGCGGAAGCTACCAACGCTTTGAACATGAAGAGAACTATGGAGAAAGTTTTGACAAGGACTATAATGACAAGGCTATCTTTCTCACCAACTACAATAAAGTACTCTTCTTTGACATGCTGGGAGAGACTGTCTTTACACAATCTTTACGATTTGATGATTACAGTGCCTTTGAAAACAAGACAACAGGAAAACTGGGATTGAAACAGTTTGTTTATGATGACATCTACCTAAGCTCAAATTACGGAACAGCCTATAACGTACCTTCTCTCTATCAGCTCTATGCCCCTGGTTTCCCAGATTTTTTCAATCCGGGCGCAATCATTCCTGTGGGAAATGAGAGCCTCTCGCCTGAAGACACAAAGACCTTCGATATCACTTTAGGGAATGATGAATTGACCTTAACCTATTTCTATAACAAGATCAATAATATGATCGAATATGATTTTGTTCTTGGTTACCAAAATGTTCCGGGGACTTCACGTATTAAAGGCCTTGAATTAGGATATAAGGATGACTTTTTTGATGTTTTGACACTGAACCTGAATTATACTTATCTTGACGCTAAGAATGCGGATAGACAAAGACTTCCTTCCCGTCCAAAACATCAAATTGATGGAAATATCTTTTATTACATCACTGAAGACCTTAACATCGGTCTAAACGGTCAGTATATCGGAGAACGTTATGATAATGAGGATGAGAAAGGTGCGCAAACGGGCTGTTACACTGTGTTTAATGCTGTACTCAACTACACGTTCAGCCAGAACGTCTCGTTTTATGTCAAAGCAGATAACCTTGGTGATAAATATTATCAGCTCAGAGATGGCTATGCTACCTCACAACGTGCGTACTATGCCGGTTTAACGGCCAAGTTCTAAGCCTGGTTTGGTATAGTTTATGATGCAAAAAATTGACCTGACATACTCACCTTTTAAAAACCAGCAAGCCGACTTTTTATTGGCAGCTTGCGTAACACTTACCTGCGAGATACCCCTGCTTACCCAAGCCGGTATCCCCGGTAAGATTCCTTTGACACCTACCCTTGATGCCGAGTTTATCTCTACGGGACAGGTCTTTTCCCTGGGCGAGATAGCAGAGACGCCCAAGGGCGTACCCACTCCGGCACTTATCACAAGAGCTGTCCATGAACTAATCCCTTTTAGTTCTATGCAGATACTTGACCTTGGATTGGTTCAAAAACCTCAACAATGCAACCTGATAGACCTGAATATCGCCCCCAGTCCAAGTATCACAGAGGACAAGACGTTTGATGCAAAAGTTATTTTCGAAAAGGGCTTTGAGTTTGGAAAGAAGTATCAACTTCACGGAAATTACCTCATTATTGGAGAGAGTACACCGTCGGGCACAACAACTGCGCAAGCAGCTATTTCAGCTCTTGGTTATGAGAGCAAGGGACTCTTTGCCTCTTCGTTCAAAGAAACGCCCTCGTCCATTAAAGAAAAGACAATAGCCACGGCACTTGCTAAGCTAGGAAACAATATGAGTCTTTTTGAGAAACTTGGCCATACTGCCGATAACATGCTTCTTTTCACTGCCGGCTTTATACTCTCTGCTTCACGGCGCTTTAACCTCGTTCTTGCAGGCGGAACACAGATGGCCGCCGTTCTTTTGATAGCAAATAAAATCGCAAACAGACAGGGAATACATCATGACCACCGACATATCCATCTATGCACGACTAAATGGATAGCCGAAGATGAACATTCAAATATTCAGGCTCTTTTGGATCAACTTGATTTTAGAGTCAAGGCCTATTACGCGGATTTTTCTTTTCAAGAGAGCATCCATCCGGCTTTAAAACTTTATGATGAGGGCGAGGCAAAAGAAGGCGTTGGCGCAGGTGCTTGTATTGCCTATGCCTATGCGCATGGAATATCACAAAAAGAACTCACTGAAAAAATACAGAGCTACCTTGGCTAAACATCTCAGTATCTTTGGGACTTCCTCAGATGCAGGAAAGTCAACCCTCGCTTTTGCTCTGACCTACCTTCTGCATCAACAAGGATTTAAGGTCGCTCCTTTTAAGGCACAAAATGTCTCCAACAACTCGTGCGTCTGTGACAGAGGCGGAGAAATCGCCCAACCTCAGTTCTTTGCTGCTGAGTCCATTGGTATTGAGACCACAGCGCTTATGAACCCTATCCTACTCAAGTCAGGAAAAGAGGGCCATGCCTCGCTTATTATTAATGGGTATGCGCAAGACGAGCAGAGCGTCAGCGAGTATTATGACACTATTGACAGCTTAAAACCCATTGTAAAAGAAGCCTTTGAGGAACTTACCTTAGAATATGAGACCATCGTCGCCGAAGGTGCAGGCTCACCTGTCGAGTTGAACCTTATGGACAAGGATCTCTCCAATATTTATATAGCCCAAGAATTCAAGACCAAGATAATCTTGGTCGCTGACATAGAAAAAGGAGGGGTCTTTGCTTCAATCTGGGGAGTTTATAACCTTTTACCTCCTAATCTAAAAGAAAATGTCATCGGCGTTATTATCAACAAGTTTCGTGGAGATATCACCCTCTTTGACAAAGGCGTAGAGATCATTGAAAAAGAGTTTGGTCTGAAAGTCCTTGGAATCATTCCCTACAAACCCTTAAACCTCGGCTTTGAAGATTCCCAGTCATTGATGAATTATACTCAAAACAGGCCGTGGCGGTCGCAAAGCGATGTTTCTTTAGAATACAGGCCACAAACGAAGATAAATGTGGCAGTTATCAAGTTTCCTCATATCAGTAATTTCACGGACTTTGAACCCCTTATAAATGATGAAGAAGTCTTGGTCAGTTTTATAGACTCATTTTCTCACCTACATAACTTTGATCTCATTATCTTACCGGGGTCAAAACGAACTATGGCAGATCTTAAATGGTTAAAAGAGATGGGATTTGAAGAAGCTGTACGAGCCTATGAAGGAAAAGTATTAGGTATCTGCGGTGGTTATGAGATGATGTTCCACTCACTTCTTGATGAACCTGGTGTCGAAGAAGAGCCTTTACGTAAAGAAAGAGGTCTTGGATATATAGAGGGAACCCTCTGTTTTAATGAACATAAGACACTTGCTAAGGGTAGATATGAACAATTTGGATTAGAACTTCATGGCTATGAGATCCATCACGGACAAGCATCGGCACCCTACTTTCATTATAAAAATATATACGGGACCTTTATACACGGACTTTTCGACAATGACAACTTTCGTTACTTCCTATTTTCAGATATTTCAACAGCATATAAAGGGTATAATTTCACAGACTTTAAAGCCAATAAAATAGCTTCGTATTGTGCCTTTATCAATGACAACCTAAGTCTCAAAGCTATTATAAGAGAGATAAAATGAAGACACTTTTCATAGGTGGTATTAAAAGCGGTAAGTCCTATCATGCAGAGCAATACGCACTTCGGTATTCTAAGAATCTCCCCGTTTATCTGGCTACTACGGAGTTCATCGATGAAGAGATGAAAGAACGTATAGAAAGACACAAGCTACAAAGAAGTCAGAATTTTCTTACCAAAGAAGAGTCAATGAACCTTCTTGAAGCCATACATCCGATTAAAAATCTGGTCTTGGTGGAATGTATCTCAATGTGGATCAACAATATGCTTTATCATGCGTTTACCTACGAAGATATTGAAGATCATATTTTAAAAGTCTTGGCCCTGCCTCATGATATTGTGTTTGTCCAAAACGATGTGGGTTCGGGCGTTATCCCTGATAATGCTTTGGCACGTCAATACGTAGATATTTCAGGAAAGATTTCACAAATCTTAGGAGAACATTGCGACAAGGTCTTTCATGTCATTGCAGGCATTGCGACGCAGGTTAAAGGCAAAAAGTGATCAAAAAGGCACTGATGGGGTTTTCCTTGGCTGTTTCTATGCTCACAACCATTCCCTTTTTTAAAGTGCATGAATTTTTTCAGGGAATCAACGGTTATGCTGTGATGTTTTATCCCCTTGTCGGATTTTTCTTGGGAAGCATCTTGTATGGAACTTCTCTTATCTTAGGTCCTTATCTTCCTTCAACACATCTTCATATTATTCTTTTTACCTTATGGGTCCTACTTACGGGTGCCCTTCATCTTGATGGCCTCTCTGATGCGATCGATACACTTTTTGTATCTAAAGAACGCTCCATTGAAGTGATGAAAGACCCCCATGTCGGCGCTATGGGAATGACCTTTACCGGGGTGTTTTTAATTCTCAAAGCTTCAGCACTGTGGCATCTTGAAGCACTTTGGGTTCTTCCTCTTATTCTCATGCTTGCACGTTTTAATACAGTCCTGGCTATCTACTTCTTTCCGTATATACGAGATAATGGTATGAGCACTCTGGCAAAACAGGAGTTCACTCTGGGTCAACTTACCTTTTCCGTTTTGCTGGTCGGAGCAACAGCGCTTTGCTTTCCGGCAGGTCTTTTACTTCTGCTTGTCTCCTTACTGAGTCTCTTCTTCTTTAAACTCTGGTTTACTTCGCGCTTTGGCGGTTTCAGCGGCGACCTTTACGGCTTTATGATAGAAGGAACCGAACTTCTTTTGTTACATGTTATCCTTGTATGGACACGACTATGAAGATCACACTTATCAGACACGCTGAAGTCGAAGAGGCCTACCATCAACGCTATAACGGGCATATTGATATCGGACTTTCGCCTGTAGGAATTGCTCAGGCCCAAAAACTCTCCCGGTATTTTAGAACAAAAGAATATGATGCTGTCCTCTGTTCTGACCTTAAGCGATGCAGACAGACACTTGAAGCCTTTATACTCAATGTAAAACCTGTGTATACCTCTATGCTTCGGGAAAAGTCATGGGGCAGACATGAAGGAAAAAGTTTTGATGAGATCATTAAGAGCGAGGACTTTGAATATAAAGATTTCGAGCAATGGATCAATGCCCTTGACGGAGAAGAGTATAATGAATACATTCAACGTATTAAAGGTTTTTTTACGGGGTTCTTGACTGCGAACCCATATGATGACGTTTTAGTGATGACCCATGCCGGTGTTATCCGCGTCTTGATGCATATACTCTTAGATATCTCTTTGGAAGAAGCTTTTTCACAATCCTTTGGGTATGCTAACTGCATTATCCTTGACACTGACACCTGGAAGTTTGAAGAATTGCAATGCGTTTGATCTTCTTCCTTCTTTTTGCGCTTTGCCTGCATGCCCAAGAACGTATTATCGCGCTGGCACCATCCATCAGTGAGATTATATTTGCCTTGGGTAAAGGAGATGAACTCGTAGGTGTCAGTGAGTATGCCTCTTATCCGCAAGAGGTTAAATCCATCACAAAGATAGGCGGGTATTCAAACCCTTCCTTGGAGAAGATCTTTTCACTTGAACCCACACTTGTCATCGGACAAAGTCATTACAACAAGATCCTACGACAACTAAACAAACTGGGAATTAAGACCTTAACACTTGAGCTCAGCACCATCAAAAACATCCAAACGTCTATTCGTACTATTGCCAAAGAGATTAAGGCAGATTCTACTCCCCTTCTTGAGCCTATTGAAATGGCTATGAATGAAGCAAGGAAAAGCCCAAGAAAAAAAGAAAAAGTCCTTATTATATATGGTCTTTCTTTAGATATCAACAGAGGGCTTTATATTGCAGGACATGATATTTTTTATGAAGACATCATTCATCTGTGCGGAGCTCAAAATGCTTATGATCAAGAACAGATAAGTCAACCCGTTTTACATTATGAAGGCCTGATAGAACTGAATCCGGACAAAGTCATCATCTTGCATCACAGTGCCACGGATGCAGAGATAGACTTTAAAAAAGCCAAAGAGCTTTGGTACAATATCCCTATCAATGCAGGAAAGAACAAGGAAATTTATATCATGAGTGCACATCACTTATCCATTCCTTCACATCGCATCGCTCAAAGTATCACTGATATCTGTGAGGTAATTGCACAATGACAATTACCGACCTAAGCATTTCTTACGTAAACACAGCCATTTTAGAGCATATCAACTTTAGTATTTCCAGTAACACACACCTGAGTATTCTAGGACCAAATGGCAGTGGCAAAAGCACGCTGGCCAAGGCGCTGTGTGGTCTGCTTCCATATGAAGGCTCTATCAAGATAGACGGTAAAGAGCTCTGCGACATTTCTCCTAAGCAACGCGCGACACTCATCACTTATATTCCGGCGAAGATGCAAAGCTTTGAGCAGTTTACTACCGTGGAGGACTTTGTTCTTTTAGGCCGATATCCGTATAAACCCACCTTTAAAGATTACGGTGCTGAGGATAAAAAAATAGTTGAAGAGATCTTGAGTGAACTTAATCTCAGCGGTCTTCGTTCACATAAGCTACATGCACTAAGCTCAGGGCAACAGCAGTTAGTCCTTATTGCTCAGGCCCTTGCTCAACAAAGTAAGATACTTATCTTTGATGAACCCACATCCAATCTTGATCCTAAAAACACCGCCCTTTTTGTCAAAGAGTTAAAGCGTTTACGTAAAGATCATACAACAATAACCATCTCTCACGACATTCAACTTGCGGCTCACCTTGATGATCCTGTCTTGTTTATCAATGAAGCTAAGGCTGAGTTTCATGAAAAAGGATTTTTTAACACGGACTACCTGAGTTATGCTTATGGCGTAACGTTCCAAAAGGATAAGGGTATGATCGGTATTTCTTATGTCTAAACTTGTTTGGTCTACCTTGGTACTGCTTGCCTTTGCTTCCCCCTTTATAGGAACAGTGACACTTGATTTGAATACTTTATTCCAGGCTGATTCACTTTCACAACGTATCTTTTTGGAACTTCGTCTTCCGCGTATGCTACTTTCCTTTACAGCAGGCGGGACACTTGCTTTAGCCGGTCTTCTTTTTCAAACACTCTTTAGAAACTCCTTGATGACCCCCTTTACACTTGGCGTTTCAGGCGGAGCAGTGCTTGGTGCAGGTATCGCTATTAAAATGGGTCTGGGTATTGCCTTTGGTATCTCTGCCGTTTCTCTCTTTGGCTTTATCGGAGCATTTTCAACCGTCGTGCTTCTCATCATCTTATCTCGTTACTTAAAAAGAGCCGAACAAGAATCACTTTTACTGCTGGGAATTGCCCTTTCTTTCTTTTATACCTCAGCACTCATGGTTATCTTCTATCTCAGCTCTTTTACCGAAACAGCAACGATTATGCGCTTTACCATGGGCAGTCTGTCTATCGTCGGATATGAGAATGTCATTAGTATCTCCCTCTTTGCAGGACTCTTGCTTTTTACCTTATGGATCAAACGGTTTGAACTGCAACTCTTATCTATCAGTGATGAGCAGGCCGCGCTAAAAGGTATAAATACCAAACAACTCACCTACCTCTTCCTGATTATCACATCCTTAGCCATAGGTGTCTTAGTGAGCCTTACTGGGCCTATTGGCTTTATCGGTCTTATCGTCCCACATATGCTCAGGAGACTCTACCAAAGACCTGTCTCTTCTTTAATCTTTCCTGTCTTTATTCTGGGTGGTCTCTTTCTATTGGCCTGTGATACCATTGCGCGATATTTTTCCACAGGAAGTGAAATTCCCATTGGCGTTATCACGGCGCTCATCGGCGGGCCCTTCTTTATCTATTTGATAATCTCAAAGCAAGGTTAGGTCTGTACTTTAATAGATTAACACTCACGTAACAATAGTTACTTATAATTATTATAATATAAACTTTAACTATTGGAAAAAACTTATGGAATCAGCAGATTTATGGACTATCTTTTTTGTTGCACTTTTGGGTTCGATCGGACACTGTATCGGTATGTGCGGTGGTTTTGTCGTTGCCTACACCACCTCTAAGATCGGGCCTGAGCATTCTAAGCTCTTTCAAATCTTTGCTCATGGCTTGTACTCTTTGGGACGTATTGTCTCTTATATGGCAATTGGTGCGATTTTTGGTTATGTTGGTAATGCCATCGGTTTTTCCTTCACCTCAAAAGGGATCTTATTTATCATCATCGGTGCACTTATGGTCCTGATCGGGATATCGTTGAGCGGAAAGCTAAAGTTTTTGACGGTGATCGAACATTCACTGGCACACTCAAAACTCTTTAAAAAACTTTTTAAAAGTGTTATTCAGTCCAAATCACTTTCAAGTTTCTTTTTTATGGGTATATTAAACGGTCTGATTCCCTGTGGGCTTGTCTACTTTTTCGCAACTGCTGCTATCGCTTCAGGATCAGCATTGATGGGAGCTATTGTCATGCTGGTCTTCGGACTGGCAACGGTTCCGGCACTTTTTATTTTGGGTATGATCAGCGGTTTTGTTTCTCAAATGTCTTGGCGAAAGAATGTACTAACCTTGGCCTCCATTATCATTGCAGTATATGGTCTTTACACTGGATTTAAAGGCGTGATGATGATCAAAGAACCGCAGATGATAAAATCAAAGATGATGAATATGAAAGAGGGGCTCAAAGAGCATAAGGAGTTAATACAAGAAGCTGTCAATGAGTGAATCACTCTTTGACAGCTTTGAAGAAACTATTACTTCTTCTTAGTGGGCTTAGTTTCTTCTTTTTTACTCTTGTCATAAAAGTAATTCGTTGCTTGAACAAAACAAGCCGTGGCGGTCTGCAAAGCAGATGTTTCTCCAGATATTATTTCTTCTTAACTGGCTTGGCCTCTTCTTTTTTACTCTTGTCATAAAAGTAATTCGTTGCTTGAACAAAACAAGCCGTGGCGGTCTGCAAAGCAGATGTTTCTCCAGATATTATTTCTTCTTGGCTGGCTTGGCCTCTTCTTTTTTACTTTTGTCGTAGAAATAGTTTGTTGCTTGAACAAAACCGTCTACACTACCACAGTCAAAACGCTTACCCTTGAACTTATAAGCCAAGACCATACCTTTTTTTGCCTGAGTCAAAAGAGCATCAGTGATTTGCACTTCGCCACCCTTGCCCGGTTTTGTCTCACGGATAACATCAAAGATATCGGGAGTCAAGATATAACGTCCTATGATAGCAAGGTTTGAAGGCGCATCCTTTGGATCCGGTTTTTCAACCATGTCTGATACCATAAAGACGTCTTTTTCAATCTCTTTTGCTGAGATGACACCATATTTATAAGTCTCTTCCATAGGCACTTCTTCAATGGCTACGATACAGCATTGGTACTTCTCATAAAGAGCAACCATCTGAGAAAGCACCCCACCGTTTCCATTTCCATCACATAAATCATCCGCAAGAACGACGGCAAAGGGCTCATTTCCTATGAGTGTCTCACCTGTTAAAATAGCGTGTCCAAGACCTTTCATCTCTACCTGACGCGTATATGAAAAAGTACATTTCGTAATAAGCTCACGAATACTGTTTAGAAGCGGTTCTTTACTCGTTCCCTTGATCTGATGCTCAAGCTCATATGAAATATCAAAATGATCTTCAATCGAACGTTTTCCCCGTCCTGTAACGATTGCCATCGTATTCATACCCGCATTCACTGCTTCTTCCACCCCGTATTCAATCAACGGTCGCGTTAAAACAGGGAGCATCTCTTTTGGCATTGCTTTCGTTGCAGGAAGGAAACGTGTCCCATAGCCTGCTGCCGGGAATAGACATTTTTTTATCATAAATAAGCCCTAAAATTAAATTAAGCGAATTATACCAATTAAATATAACAAGAAGTTTACAATGATGTTATGCAGGCTTTAAATTGTATACCTTATACAATTTCGCAGACAAAAGTATTAAGCAAGACAAGGTTGGGAGAGTAATCTTAAATGAGAAAACAAAAGAGTGAAATAAGCTTCTTCATTTTAACTCTTTAAAAATCACTGGCTTATTTACTCATCCTATTAACAAGTTTACCGGCATCATTGACATAATCCATGACACTCTTAGTGTAGACTACTTTTACCTCATCGCCAAGATGAATCTCTTCACCTGGTACTTCCTCATTTAAATGTGCCCACGCTGTATTTCTCTGTATTTTATCTGAAACTGTTGCATCAGCGACCTTATAAATCTCTTCTTCTGTTTGTTCAGTTAATTGGTTGGTGACTACTTTTTTAGTTCTTATTTCTACTATGTCCCCTTCTTGAATACCGTTATTCAAGCCTAAAGAGATTTTAATAATCCTATTTCCATCATAAGAACGCGCACCAATAAGGTAACCCTTGGGAGCCAGAAAGTTTTTCAACTCTATTCTGGCCGAATGAATGGCATCTTCACCCGCCTTGTTGATTAAACCATTATCAACTCTTACCCGGTCTCCCAGAAACTTGGAATCTTCACTTCTTGTTTTATTATCACTAAAGGCAATAATCTTTTTAATTTTCATTGATGGAAGTTCATATATCTTTATTTGTCCGTCAACTTCAGCCGTATAGTTATAATGTGCAGGGATAACATGTGTATACCCCTTACTATCTATCCACGTCTTTCTTTGCACAAAGCGAGAAGTAAAACTTGCATTTTTAAGTTCTCCCAAAACAATATAGTTGGCAGAATCCAATAGAGCATTTTCCCCAGAAGTAGCCCCATTCATCTCATCCAGTTTGATCTCGTTTTCAAATTTTTCAGCAACGCTTCTGTCTAAGATATCTATCGACTGATCACGTCCAATCTCATTCTCCAGCATCTTTGTTAATGCCCTTCCCAAATTCGCACTCTTGGCTATTTTAAATCCCGAGTCTTCAACACTCATCACTACAACTTTAAATTTTTCACCGGCTAAAGCCTGTTGTGAGGGCATCAGTTCAGCTTTTTGTATTGGCTCGGGTTGATACACATTCAAATTTTCAATAGCTGTTCCACAACCTGTAAACAACAATATTAATGCAGAAGTCATCAATGTAAACAGATGTCTCTTTTCAAGCATTTTTTCCCTTTTTAAATTTAATTGAATTAATTCAGATCTCTTAATAAACATAATTCAGCAGTGCAAAAAGACTTATTGTACACCCAAAATAGAAAAGATCCCTTCTTCTTTAATTTTCTGTCTTAAAACAGTGTTCGCACTTAACTTAGCCTTATTATAATCGTACCTCGATTTACCACTAAGAACCAACGCATTGGTAGCGATAGTTTTGTTTTTTTCTTTCGTAGACAGAGAAAGCCTGGACTTTGCAATCTTAAAACCATAAATTTCATCCAACTGAAATGCATTTTCAAGATGTAATTGAGTATTGGAGTTTTTTGAACCCGTCTTAATACCGGCATTGTTAAGACCTTCTTTAATTGCCTCTACAAAGATCTCAGCCTGCCTGGAAGCAGTGATTGATATTTTCACTGTATTAAGAGCATCTTGAGATGCATCAGCAACTTCGGCAGCTTGATGTATATATGCACTTGTATCAAAACCTGAATTAATTGTTTTACCAAGTAAGGCCAGAGATTTTAATGTGTGTTGTTTTTGTGCTCTTTGCTTATATAACAAGGCCTGTTTTAAAATAGGATACTTTGAAATACTCTTTTTTTCCGCTTTTAAATCATTTGAAAACAGTTCAAGCTTAGCTTTTTGATCCTCAAAAAGTTTATGTCGTGAGACTTTAACAAGCAAAATTATCTTTGAGCCTACCTGCTCATTTTTAATTATTTGGTACTCGCTAAACTCCATCTCTTTCGCCTGCGTTTTCAGACTACTCACTACAGAACTATACGTGTTTTCATTGCCATTGTATCGGCTGCTTGAATCACTCTTTTTAAGCTCAGAACTTACTGTAAGCGAAAGCGATTCTGCTATAAAACTAAGAGCAGACGCCTTAGCCACATTAATATCATTACCCTCTCCCACTCCATATAAAAATGAGCCGTCATTGTGAGGTGGGTTTAAATACCATGATGGATAAACAACAGCCTCTGGCTTAGGTGTATCACCGCCACATCCAACCAAAATAAAAGCTATTAACAGCGTTAATAAGTATTTCAATATAAACATCCCTAATTTTCTAATATTTCTAATATTATCATACACAAGTTTAAATATACACGTGTCTTTAAAACGTCCATCCAAAATATACAATAGCAAAACCAACCGTCTGGACATTTTCATACGATACAGAAGGGACATAGGCAAAGTTGACAGACAAATCTTTATAATAAAAAGAGCCCAAAGGTGCTGCACCAATAACCAGGTCATATTTTGCTTCATCCTCTGAAACACCCGCTTTAAAAGTATCTTTTTTCCACATCGCAAAACTTGCCACTCCGATCGAAATTGCGGTGTGCCTACTCAGTTTAAAACGGATATTTGAAGAAGCCGAAACTGTGTACTGAATATTTGAATAAGAGTCATTAAGTACTGTGACATTTGTTCCAAAATAGAATTCATTATAATTTTTAAACGTTGTAAACTCATATCCGGCACCAAGGTTAAACTCATTATACTTTTTTCCATTTGATCTATTTGAATGTTCGTGTTTGGTAAAACCCGATATCAATAAACGATGTTCATTAGCAAATACGAGCGAAGACAGAAGAAATAATAGAATCAATATATTTTTCATTTTACAACCTGAAACATAAATAAACATTATACGTTAAAATACAAATCTGAAATATGATAACAAATTGGTTACAAAACAAGTAATAGTTATTCAACTATAAAAATAAGAAAAGTTTATATTAAGAAATCTATCAATTTCTGTGAAGACTATCTACTAATAGCGGTCATAGCGAGTTTTTCGGGTATTTAACCGAATTTAAAATCATACCACCAACACTGATATACGGTTCTACAGAGTTTTTAAAGACGATGCTGTCACCATCACATCAAAAGCTTTTTTACTTATTGCTATAGCAGCTGCAGTTCACATCACTCAAAAAGCTGTGGCCTATTTTGGAAAAGACTGATATATTACCAGCAAGCGTAAGGTCTGAAGATACAAGCCATATTTACGCATACATAAACATGCATACCTATTTTTCTATATCCATATACATAAGATACTCGTTAACAATCGTACCCTGCGTTGAGATGTTATTTACAGAGATATTCGTAGCACTGCCATCATACTTTTTACTGTCAGGACTTGAGCTGTTATCAAAAAGTGTACTGTTACCCAGATAGAAAAGGTTTGTTCGCGTTCCGGAATGTATGCCAAAATCCATTCCTGCATTATTTGCTTCTTCTAAGTCAACTAGCTTATGCGTCTCATCTGCATTATCCTGATTGTTAAGCGTTCTCTGCCCTTCATCAATATGCCAAATAGCAATCCCTCCAAAGAAGGTCGCCATATCAAGCACATATAAACCCGCATCATAACCCGAAGCTGATCGATTCTCTACCAAAAAGTATTCCAGTGGATCATCTGTAGGAACCTTGACAATGTTAAAGTTAGTCATATGGCTGGCATTCATTTGTATATTATTTGTACTAACATTCACTGTTGAGGGGGTTATCCATCCTTGTTGCAGTTTACTCCAAGCGCACATATGTGTAGGTGTGTTTCCAGGTTCTTCTCCGGCTTTTTCTCCCCAGGAGCCTCCTCCCATAAGACCAAAATAGCCAATACCTGCAGAACTGTTATCCACGTCATAAAGATCAGGCAGTGACCAGATTGCATGTGTCAATTCGTGCGCAATAATGCCTATAGTAGCGAAATGATCATCATGTTTTTCACCAAAACGTGAATACGTGCCGTCCGCAAAGAAATCCATAAGCTTTACCCCATCAAGGATAGGTGGCGATTGTGAATCGGGAAAGGCACTTGACATCCCCCAACTGTAGGCCCAAATACTGCTTAGAGGAGAATCGCCATAAGATGTTTCCCCACCACCTACGATATACATGATCTGAAGTTCATTCTTTTCTATATTACTGTTAGCATTCGTGTCATACACAGAAAAGTCAATAAAGGTATCGGCTATATTTATAGCATCGGCTAAGTCAATATTATTCATTCCTGCATCACCGGGATGATTAATACGAAGGGATACCTTAATGACCCCATCATTCACCGTACCACTTGTCTCATTAGCTGGGATCAAGGCAAACTTTCCATGAGACATCTCTTGAAAATAGTGATTAACCTGATGGTTTGATACCCCAAATATCTTATCATGCCAATTTTCTTCACTGTCCTTAATAGGATAATCATCAAAACTTATCGCAATGATCAAAAGTGGTATATTAAGGGCAGCGGTAACGTGAACAGAGATATAAACCACGCTTGGTTCGCTAACAAAACCGGCACTGTTAGTAGCTTGCGCTTGCAAATTATAAGTGCCCCTATTTTGATAATTTAAAGTAACACCATCCGCCAATGAAATCGTTCCATCAGCTGACACACTAAAGTCAGATGCGCCATTCCCACTCAGTGTAATCGACGTCACTTCGCTGCCTCCGTTTGAGACAATAGTAATATTTCCAACCGCACTACCCGCTGCCGCATTTTCGTTGACACTTCCCGTGTAATCTGCAAGTGTTGGGGCAGTATTTATAATATAAGGTATGGAAGACCCTCCACCACTTCCACATCCTGCTGTCATAACAACAAGATATACCAATGTCAATAATTGTAATAAACGCATAACTTCACCTACTTTTTAAATCTATTATTTGATATTATCTATACAAACACTATTCCTATCTTTATATAGACAACAAATGACGTGCCAAAAATCAGTATTAACTTCTATTGTACAATGCCACATCGTAAATACATCTTATAAAATTATCTTCAATTCTGAATTTCAGATATAGCTTTATAAACCAGTGTACAATAAATATTCAAACTCATATTAAACATGCATCTGCATTCTTTCATCATAAAATAGGAATGTGTTCTTAGTGGAAGCTTTTACCTTGTACATTGCCTTGTCCGCAAGGTTTATCAAGGCATCTATCTCTTTGGCATGCTTGGGGTAAAGACTAATACCGATACTCGCACCTACCGGAAAGTCTGAAGATATGAAATCATACTCTTTTTGAATCTCATCAATGAATTTCTGGGCCATCACAGGCACAGACGATATGTCGTTCAGTCCCCCTATAACCACAACAAACTCATCCCCGCCAACCCTTGCTATAACATCTTCATCACCAAGCAGGGACTTAAGCCTCTTAGCAATAATCTCTAACAGTCTGTCCCCCGTTGCATGGCCATAGTTATTATTAATTTCCTTAAATCCGTCCAAGTCTATAAAGAGCAGTGCAAGCGTTTGACTTTTTTCTTTAGCAGCAGCAATCATCTTGCTTAATGACGTTTGCAGAGAATAACGGTTTGCTAACGAGGTCAATGCATCATGATGTGCAAAATACTGAAGTTGGGAGTTGGCTTCTTTAAGTTCTTCCGTTTTACGTAACAAGGCGTCATGTTCCTGCTGAAGACGAACATTTGCATTTTCCTCTTTTGCATTGATAAAATACTTGATCAAGAAAAATACACCTGAAAGACCGGCTGTTATATTAAGCCAGAAAAAAAGTTCGACGGCCATTTGAGGCATGGTATTAGTGTGGTTTTGTATAAGATATTGATCAATCAGTGTTGAGATGAGTACAAGTGCCATAAAAGCATAGAACCAATACAGAGCCTTAGTTTTCTTCTCATATATTAAAGCAGCAATCGGAGCAAAAAAGGCCCAGATCATAACATAACTGCCCAGAGCAAATCCACCCAGTGACCACATTAGAAAAAATGGTAATAATAGAACAAGTACCATCTGTGTTTTATACAAGGGAATAATATTTTTTGTTTTTTGAAAATGCCACAGATTAAAAATAGAAATAACAGTATATGAGAGAGGAATACTGGCCGAAATCAACTGTCCAAGAAAGATATATAAAATTCCCCAAATCAAGGCTGCTACGCCTATAATAAGGGGTACAAGAAGTAGCGACGACTTCTTTAACGCTAAAGTTTCATCATCATCATCACAAGAGCCAATACGCATACATGCGTCTAAACATCTTTTAAACACATTATCCATAGCCTCCCCTTTTTGCTGTACTAGTGTATTATATTACACTAAAAAATAATTATGCACAATACAATTATGTATATCTTAAAAGAACAACATAAGGAAAGGATGGTGTCATCCTCATCGGCCCGAGTAATTATGTTGATTTTGAAGGTATAAGCGCAAATATCTCTGAGGTCTATCAGATACCTTGTGGACTTTTACGAAATGGTGAGAGCTATGTAGAACAGCTAAAAAGCGGCTTTCTTATCTAAGCTATCCGGACTTCAGTACCTGTGAACCCTTAAGCTTACAATCATCCTACTTTAGATGTCATAGACAAATAAGAGACTTATCCCATTTGCATCAGTTGTTTCTGTTAAAAAGTTATTTTTTTCAAGCACCCGGATAGAAGCAATATTGTCCGGATCTACGCGTGCTAAAACAGTAGAAATATTATTTTCTTTACACCAAGAAATAAAGCCTTCAACAAGTTCAGTTGCCAATCCATTATTCCACATTACTCTAGAAACCAAATATCCTAAACGTAAGAAAGTACCATGACTAGGATCACCTTCTCTAAAAAAATTTATATATCCTAAGGGCTTCTGAGTCTCTTTTTCTACAGCCAGCAGTGTTTTAGATTCACTATCGCGTTCTTGAATCCAGAATTTCGCTCTTTTCTTATCATAACTACCTCGCCACATCACTGGAAACCTCCTAGTGACCTCAGGTACTAACATCTCCTCAACAATGTTTACCAGGTCCGGCTGGTCAAGTTCTTTTGGTTCAAAAGAATGCCATTCTTTGACTATCAGTCGTTTTGTAGTGAAATCATAATTCAATTTGTATTCCTCGTAATACATTGTTTTATAGTTAGGCTGAAAAAAATCGATAATTATAATTATTTTTTTCTGAAAATAAAATAAAATTTGGCGCCCTATCTTCATATAAAAAAGTATAACTGCTGGACCTTATTTAGATTTTTTCACAGTCAGCTAGCTATATTTTAGACGTGGGTAGGTGTATCAGAATTATTTTTAGATCAAATATTGATGCTGAGATATTTTGTACAGAAGATAAAAGAAAAAGATTCGAGTGAGATATAGCACTGCGATCGCGAGTGCTATATGAGCATATTTTTTAAGAAACATTTTACAGGCAAACAGCCATTGTTTGTTTACTGAAGAAACTTTCTACTGCGTTGAATCGCCTTAGCTAGTTTTAATGCTTTATGAAATAACTTACATTAGGTAGATCAAGGTGGATATTATAGATTCTAAATCTATTTGTACTTAATTAAAAAATTGTTAAGAAGTAAGTGTGTGGGGTTTAATTCTTTGAGTCTAGAAATGGTGCGCTCGACAGGATTCGAACCTGTGACCGCCGGTACCGCAAACCGGTGCTCTATCCAGCTGAGCTACGAACGCACATTTTATAGGCCGAAATTATAGCATGTATAACTTAGTCTACGTTGAAATACTGCATATTATTGCATTTTTGATATTTTTAGTGCAAATTCCACCTCACCTTTTGACAAAGCGAGTTCCCTTGCGATTGTCTCCTCATCCATGCCCTGCTTATACAAAGAGATGATTTTCTGGTCATCCAGACCGGTTAGACTCTTGGGCATAGAGATCGATTTCATACCATCTTCAACATGGGAAAGACGTGATTCCATTTGCGTTTTAAAATGCGAAAAAGCTGATTCTATTTCATTAAGGCTAAAGGCAATAGGTTCGGCCATGGAAGCCAGTTCTTTTTCCATCTTTTGTTCTATGTTTTCATTCTTAGGTTCTGCGATTTTTTGTTTCAAAACTTCTTCTATCTTGTCCGCCTTACGTTCAAGGGCAAAAAGTTGCTTATTGAAGTTATCCATAGTGTTGGCCAAAAAACGAATTTGTCTGGAGTTCTCACTGTCGCGCATATACGAATAGACCATGACAATAAACAAGATTACTCCAAAGGCTATCAATATTAATTCAATATTCATTCATTTCCCTTTAACTCACGGATCATGACCCTTTCGCGTGCTGTCACATACGCACCCCACTCTTTTTCATCTCTATCATGTATCTTGACAAGTTTAGCCAAAGAACTGTCTTCTGCTATAAAAAAAACCCCTATCTCACGCTGAGGATAGGTCGGCATTGTAATGCGCCCATAATAGCGGGAAGTCGGTTCCAAAGCCCCCTCTTCTAACTTAAAATACCCAAAACCTATACTTTCTATCTGTCCTGCTATACTTAAGCCAATGCGCGAAGGCGTCTCATTCTTGATCAATCTTTCAAGATTATCTACTTTTCGATGTAGTTCGACTAAAAGTTTCAGGGCAATAGGGTCACTTTCACTTGTTTCCCCTCTTGCCTTGGCCAGTTTTAGCCATTGGCCAATGGCATCATCATCCGCCTCCGAAAGACTATGATACTCACGTTCATGTAAGTCATCATTAGCAAGATCATACACAAGTGAGATGGGAGCTTTTACAAGACGTGGTGTAGACATTAGGCACTTACCTTTTCTATAATGATTAAAATTATAAATATAATACCCAAATATCCATTAACGGTAAAAAAAGCCCTGTCTATCTTCGTGAAATCTTTATTCACAAGATAATGCTCATATGCTAGCATCAAGGCCGAAAATATGACAGCAATATAAGCAAACATCCCCAAGTTAGCTTGCATCACAAACAAAGACCAAAAGATAATGGTAAAAAGGTGAAAAAACTGTGCTATTTTAAACGTGTTTTTTGCTCCAAAACGCGAAGGGATAGAATGAAGACCTGCCCCCTTATCAAAATCAATATCCTGAAGTGAATACAGCAGGTCAAACCCTGCCACCCAAAACAAAACCCCCAGACTAAGAAAGAGTGACCATAAAGGGATGTTAGCTTCAACCGCGACCACTCCGGCAATAGGGGCCAAGCCCAAGGATATTCCTAAGATAATATGTGCCAAAGCTGAAAAACGTTTAAAATATGAATAAGAGCCCAATACTGCCAAGATAGGCAAGGCGAGATAAAAAGCCAGCGTATTAATAAAATAAGCAATAAGAATAAATCCCAAACCATTGGCCAAGGTAAAAGCCAAGATCGCTTTGGCACTAATACGTCCGTCAACACTCGGTCGCGAAGCCGTACGTGGATTTTTGCTGTCAATATCTCTGTCAGCGTAACGGTTCAGTCCCATAGCAAAGTTTCGTGCTGTAACAGCGGCCAGAGCGCCCATAACAAGCAGATACCAACCAAACCAACCATTTGCTGAGACAATCATCGCTATAAAGATAAAAGGCAGAGAGAAGATAGAATGCTGGAACATGACCAGTTCATTGAAGTTTTTAAGTGAGGTTAGCAATCTAATCAAAGATCCATCCTGATTTTTTTAGCAATGGTAGCAAAGATAGACTTTGAAAAACGTCAAACGTATAGAGTTATACCCTTAACGTTGAAGTCTAAACGATTTCGCTTTTGTACTTTCTTCTACTGCAGGTATGATAATTTCCCGTCCTTCCAACTTTTCAAAGGTCTTAAGAAGATGCGCATAGGTTTCATTGATACTATAAGGAAGGTTTTCTGTATCGAATGCACTTAGTTTTTCAATAGAATGAATGAAAATCTCTTCGCAGTCTGTTGTCAACAGTTGCACCATTTTAAGTAAGTTGGAAATGCGTTTTATTGTACGGACATTAACACTGACCCTGTCTCCAAAAACAACTGAATTTGAAGCCCCGTTCAATTGCAAATAGTACAGATAAAAATAATATGTCAATGCCTGTGCAAAATCTTTTCGATAACGGTCATGTTCTGCCATATAATATATCAAAGAACTATACAGACGAAACCTTCCTGAAAGCAATGCCTTGGCCACATGTTTCCTAACGACTAAAAAATGTGCGTTATATATGGTCTGTCTTGTCCCATATTTTTGTTCGAGCTCCAGACGTATCTTCTCAAGTTGATTCATATCTGTTCTTTCTATCAACTCCGCCTTTTTTATATTTTCCCACTGCATTGACATGACTTCTCTGTTGTCTTCACGAACAAGAACCGTCATCCCGTCTTGAGGACGCTTTGTCTTAAAAAAAGCGTTAGAACACCCTAAGCACTTTTTGACCTCAACGGGCATCGATGTGTATTCACGCCTGCAATGTGGGCATTCTTTATTTTCATTGCCAAGTTTACTAAAGGACTTCTCAAACTTTTCGACAAACTTTAGATAAACAGTCTCATCTCTTTGTGCCTTTTCTTTACTTTTTAAAAACATCTTTGCCTGCGATTCCCTCTCTTCATCTTTCTCATTTAAGAGGAAGAGCTGATCAACAGATATAAAAAGTTTAATGGGAGGCAAGGTTTCTTCAGTCTCTTGTTCAATCTCTTTTGCGACTTCTTCTACTTCCGAGATAATATCATCCGTATCTTTTTGGTTTCTTGCTTTCTTGATTTTTAATAGCTTTAGCATATGTCTTCCTGTATCTCACAATTGTGCCCTAGTAAAACTAATCACCGGGAAATAAAAAAATGACTACAGATTGGTCTTTGCGAAATAAGTTAGTATAAAAACATTATATATTTTAAACTGGGTGCTATCTCTAATCATTTATAGTGAATAATACAGAAAAGTCTGTGTAAAAATCGTTTTAATTTATCGATTTATAACAATAATCAATACCTTATTTACTCATAGATTCTCATGCGCGAGTAGTGAGGGTTATAATAGTTTTTTTCAAGTTCCAAGAACTCCAAGAAGTCTTTTTGAACAGCTATATTTTGTATACTTTGAATGTGATCTGCCTCTTTTACCAGCCATATCTCACTGGGGGTAGAAGCAAGTTCAAAGAGCTGCCAGGAGTGATTGGGTGAGATTATCATGTCAGATGAGCCATGTATAAATAAAAGCGGTTTATTGATTTTTTTAACCCGATCTTTTGCATCATAATCATCTCTCAGACTTAACTTTGGTACCCACTGAAAGGGCCACGTCAAAATAATATTATCCATCTTCTCACTCGCTATATCTGAAAAACCTGTAAAGGTCGAATCAATAATTACTGCCTTGATGTGACTATTGTCTCTATTGGCCAAGGCATTTAACAGCATTGTTCCGCCTAAAGACTGTCCACACACGTAAAACGCTTTGCTATAGCTTTTTTGGACATAATCCAAGGCGGCTTGCGTATCTTCTATGCTTCCGCTGAGGCTAATTTCTCCTTTAGATTCTCCATAGCCCCTATAGTCAAAGATAAAGACTTCATATCCGGCTTCAAGCAGCCATACCCATGAAATAAAATGTGCGGATAGGTTTTGTCCGTTTCCATGGGCAACAAAGAGCAGACCTTTTGACTCTGTTTTAGGATAAATATGCCAAGCATGCAGGGGTGTTTTATCAGCCGAGGCAAAATAAACCTCATCATAGTTTAGTTCATAAAACTTCGGTGTACGATAGCGCGTGTGATCAGGGTGAAAAAAGTGCGATGCACAGCCATGGAAGAAGAAAGAGAGTACAAGCGCGAAGAGAAGATTAACCCGCATTACCCATGGCCAGGCCTAGAAAACTTAGAACAGTCAAAATCATGCCTAACATAAACACACCTGTACTCCAGAAAAAAAGTTGGGCAATAATACCAACAATAATCGCCCACTCGTTTGTTCCACCCAGAACGTGCATAGTCTCAAAACATTTTTCTTCATCTTGTATACGCGCTTGCACTTCCAAACGCTTTTGCTTGTAATCCTTATATACATAAAATGTAGCATACCCCCCGGTTAAAGTCCATAAAATCAACCAGCCAAAAGGAATAAACCAGGCCACCATTAACAAAACGACTAAAACGGCTGCAGCCGTGTATGCTTTTCTATATAGAAGAAAAAAGACTGATCCAAAAAAGGCCCACCATGACCAATGCCATCGCATCACATCAACACCATTAATACTAAATTTCTTAAAGGCATTGACGTACCACTGTGTCACTTCAGGCTTATCAATATAAGCCTCTATCATCTTATAGTCATAATCATTTACAGGTGCATATTTGTTTTCCATTGATGCTAATAACTTCCTTGTTGCGTCATTACGTTCATCACGGCAGAAGCAAACATAAATATCCCAATCACCACAAGAACATTTAGAACAACCGCGATCCAGAGCGCCCATTGGTTATAACCACCCAACTGCTCCATCATATTAACGCGCTGGTTTACATCACTTTGAGCTGCTTCTATCTGAAGTTTTTTTGTTTTAAAGACTTTATAAACAAAGTAGGTAGAAAAACCACCTGAAAGTACCCAGACAACGAGTCCCGCAAAGGGAATAAGCCCGGAAGCCAGTGAGATCAAGAACAGACCGCCAGCGGCAGCATAAGCTTTACGGTAAAGTAGAAAAAATATCCCGGCCCCAAAAGCCCACCACGACCATTGCCATGCCATCTTCTCAACACCGTTCACATCATATTTTGAAAAAGCATTCGCATACCAGAAACCTTTTTCAGGATCATCAGGTTTTCCGACGAAGGCCTCCACCATTCTTGCCTCATAATCACTTCCTGCCTCAGTAGCTGTAGCTTCTTTAGCCTCTGCGCGGGCCTTTGACTGAGCTTTAAACATTTCAATATCGTTCTGGTCATGTTCCATACGTCATCCCTGTATTAGATTATGCTTATTAGTATATAATCAAAAACTTTAACTAAGATTTTTTAATGCGCTCTCATGGCAGCAATAATCCAACATTTTTGGCTATTTCTACGGATTCTCCACAATAAGGTTCATAGGAACCTGAATCATTCGCTACAACGTTGCCATACCCGTCATCAGAAACATTAAAGCAGACCAAGTTTTGACATGATTGTATGTTTAAATTAGCGCGTCCATTATTAAAGCCCGGTGCATTTGATTCGCTCAGGCACGTAGACAGGTTTGAAACTTCCATGGTAGCCTTCGCAGCTGAAGTCGTATTGGCAAGTTTTGGAATCGCGACAGCAGCTAAAATACCAAGCACAACAATGATCGGAAGAATCCAAGCAGCCCATGTGTTATATCCACCGACAGCTCGCATCATTTCTATACGCTTAGACTCACTCTGATGTGCTGCTTCAATTGCAAGTTTTTTTGACTGATAGGTCTTATACACAAAATAGGTAGAAAAGCCTCCCGCAAGAATATTAATAATCAAACCTGCACCCGGAACTAAAGAAGAGGCAATTCCCATTAAGAAAAGTCCTCCTGCCGCTGCATATGCTTTGCGGTACAAAAGAAACAGAACTCCCCCAAAAAAGGCCCACCAGGACCAGTTCCATTTCATAGAGTCTACACCGTTTACATTATATTTTGAAAATGCATTCGCATACCAGAACCCCTTTTCGGGGTCTTCAGGCTTTCCTACAAAGGCTTCTAGCATCTTGGCTTCGTAATCATTGCTTTCACCTAAACCTGCATTCCTTGCAGAACGTTCCTTAAAAGCTTCAATATCGTTATTGCCTTCCATTCTGTATCCCTTAAATAATTTAGGACATTAGTATATAGTTTAAAACTTTAAATAATGTATTTTCATATAGGTTCACCTCTATATTCTAACTCAAGCTGTGGTAAAATTACATCCATGAAAGAACTTGCTCTTATCGGACCTACTGCCTCAGGGAAAAGTGATCTTGCTCTAAAACTGGCCTTAGAAAACAATGCGTATATACTCTCACTTGACTCTTTGTCTCTTTATAAAGAGATCGACATTGCTGCGGCCAAGCCTTCTAAGGAAGAACTTTCTCTTATTCAACACTTCGGTATTGATATCATCTCGCCTAATGAAGAGTTTTCCGTCGGAACCTTTGCTCAGATCTATAAGGATTTAAAACAACAATGTATAAACGACAAAAAAAACCTCGTGATCGTCGGTGGAAGTAGTTTTTATCTGCGGACGCTGTTACAAGGTCTTTCTGTTATTCCTCAGTATTCTCACGAGACCAAACTAAAAGTAAAAGAATTTTTGAGTGATCTTCCAAGCGCTTATGACTTTCTTCTCAAGACCGATCCAGAGTATATGAATAATATAGATGAAAATGACAAGTACCGTATTGAGAAGATGCTTCTTATCTCTGTTCAAACCGGACTTAGTCCAACGGCATATTTTGAGCAAAATCCACCTAAACCTATTATCGAAACACTTCCTATTTATGAAATAGATGTAGAACGAGACTACCTAAAAGAACGCATAACCCTAAGAACGCAGAAGATGCTGGATATGGGATTAGTAAATGAAGTCTGTCATTTAGAGCACACCTACACACGTTCACCTAATGCCCTCAAAGCGATAGGTATCATCGAAGTCTTTGATTATCTAGACGGAAGGCTCTCCCATGAAGAGATGAAAGACGAGATTATCTTACACACTGTTCAACTCGCTAAAAGACAGCAGACCTTTAATCGAACACAGTTTCCGCAAAGAAGACTCTTATCTATAGAAGAGATCTATAAAAAAGCCAGTGGTTTTTTCACGACCTAAAGTACATTTGTCCAGAAAAATCGTCCAATAAGCACAATAAGCACAATACCGACGATATTAAAGATTATTCCAAAAGCTGCCATAGTCTTTACATTGACTACACCCGTACTCATAGCAATAGCATTAGGTGGGGTTGCGATTGGCAGCATAAAAGCGTAAGACGCACACACCGTTGCTATCATCATAAACAGCGTCACATCCAAACCTGCCTTATTGGCCACTTCATAAAGAATAGGAAGCATAATCGAGATAAGCGCTGTATTGGATGTGACTTCTGTTGTAAACGTTACCATGGCTGCTACAATGAACATAAAGACGATGGTGGGCATACTGGCCAGACTTATCAAATGAGAAGCGATTTCAGAAGCCATGCCTGTTTGTGTAAAGGCAGCCGCAATAGCAAAACCCGCACCAAAAAGAAACATGATTCTATAGGGAATATTTTCCTTATCTTCCATCCAATCCAAAATTGAAAAAGGCGGAGCAAAAAGAAGTAGACCTGCACTCAGTAAAATTCCTGCCTCACTCAGTCCAAGTCCTTCATAATAAGGTTTTATCGGAGCATTGATAAAAAGCATCCCTATCAATCCAAACAAAATGCCGAGCACCTTCTTTTGATCCTTTGTAAGAGCAGGCGTTGAAAGGTCCGGATGAAGTTGCATTCCCTTTAACCCAACGCCCAATACCATAGCAACAAAGATAAACATCACAAATACCAAAGGAGCAACCATCCACATCCACTGTACAAAAGGAATGCTTTTCATACCTAGCTCTTCCATAATCCCCAGAAGAATAAGGTTTGGAGGCGTGCCTATCGGTGTCAATATCCCGCCTATGCTTGCTCCATATGCAATACCCAGAGCGAAACGAAGCTTTAATGTATTATTCTCCGTCAGAAACAGTGCAATAGGCAGTAAAAGAAGCGTTGTGGTTGTATTCGACAATACAGAAGAGAGTAAACCCGACGTGATAATCAGAGCAAAGATAATGCCCCTTGCATTCTTGGGAAAAAGGTTCAACATTTTGTTAGCTATCCACTTATGCAAGCCGGTTTTTTCCACGGCAATAGCGAGTAAAAATCCTCCCAAAAAAAGATAAATAATAGGGTTGGCATAATTGACAGCTGCAGCTTTTGTGCTTAATATCCCAGCAGCAGGAAAAAGTATGATCGGCAATAAAGATACCACGGCTAGCGGCAATCCTTCATTGGTCCACAAAGTAACCATGAGAACAATAAATGCGACTAAAAGTGACTGCTGAAGTGTAAAAAACATTATCATCGCAGTAAATGAGAGTGTCCCAAAAAGTAGAGCTAACAAAATTTTCTGTGCTTGAACTTTCATACATTCCCCATTTTGATTTCGCACTATTGTGCCCATTTAAGCTTAAAGATAAACTAAAATATGTATCATAAATCTAATTAAAAACAAGGGGCCATAATGTCGCACCATCCTCAACGGACCATGAAACAGCATTATCTTCAAGTATTAGTTTTTGCGATTGGTGTTTTGATCTGGTTTTCACCTTTACCTACCGGACTGGAACCGCAAGCGTGGCATCTCTTCGCAGTTTTTTTCTCTGCTATCTTGGCTGTTATCCTCAAAGCCATGCCAATTTTCACCTCTTCAATTATGGCCTTAGCTGTTGTTGTTCTTACCGGAACACTAACCCCAAAAGAGGCGTATAGTGGTTTTTCTGAGGACTTTATTCTTCTCATTATCGTTGCATTTTTAATCGCTCGCGGTGTTATAAAATCAGGTCTTGGTAAACGTATTGCATTTATGATCATTCAGCGATTTGGAAAAACAAGTCTTGGCCTTTCATATTCTGTGATCGCGGCGGATATGTTCATCTCCCCTGCCTTTCCTTCCAATACAGCACGCTCTGGTGTTCTATTTCCAATTGTCAATGCCCTTGCTGCAGACAGCGGATCAAAGGTGGCAGATGGAACACGCAAGAAGCTCGGTGCCTATTTGATGATGTCTTCCATGGCAGGAATCACCCTTTCATCAACCATGTGGCTAACGGCAATGGCAGCCAATCCTGCCGGAGCGAAGATGGCTGAGGAGTTTGGCGTAAAGATCACCTACGGGTCTTGGGCAATGGCAGCCTCAGTTCCTGTCATTATCCTCTTTTTTCTTGTGCCTTGGATCTTAATAAAGATCTTTCCACCTGAAGTAAAAGAGACTCCTGATGCTCCCCAAATCGCTGTAAAGGCATTAAAAGATATGGGCCCCGTTCACAAAAACGAATGGATCATGGCAGTAACTTTCATCGGTATGGTTAGTCTCTGGGTTGCCTCAACTTCGCTAGGATTAGACAAAACAGCTATCGCCTTCTTAGGACTGGGTGTTTTAATGGTCACTAATATTTTCACACTTGAAGATCTACGGGGAGAAGGTAGAGCCTTGGGTACGCTTGTTTGGTTCTCAATTCTATTTGCGATGTCGGTCTACCTTAATAAACTCGGCTTTATGGGGTGGATCGGTGCACATATCTCCGACGCGGTCACCGGTCTTTCTTGGCCAATTGTTTATGTTGGCCTCATCATCGGTTATGTCTTGATTCACTACTTTTTTGTATCGCAAACAGCTCAGATGTTGGCACTTTTTTCTGTCTTTCTTGGTGTCGCTGTTGAAGCCGGCGTGCCAGCTGAGATGATGGCATTGATGCTGCTGTTTGCAACCAACTTTAATGCGATTATCACCCCTCAAGGTTCATCTGCAAATGTTATCTATGCGGGTAGCGGTTACCTAGAAGCAGGTGAAATCTATAAAATAGGCGGAATCATCACCTTGGTGAATACTATCGTTTTCTTAACAGTAGGAACAGCTTGGATGCTGTTAATATTATAAGGGGTCAAAGGAGAGTCTATGAAAACACATCGATGCTTATTGGTAGTATTTTTACTCATAAGCCAAGGTTTAGTCGCAGACACCAAAACACTCAATGAAGACGGTACTGAATTCAAATCGCCAAGACTTGCGGGAGATTCTCTTCCAATAGCAGGTTTCCAGGAGAAAAAGTCAACAACGCAAGTCAATAGCATCGAAGATGCCTTTTCTATGGGAAGGGTTAAGGGACTCATACGTTACAGCGGTCAATATCGTGATAGTAATTTACAGACTATTGAAGATTCTATAGGCACAAACACCAGTAATGAAAAAAAGCAGCAATATACCGCAATAGGTGGCTATCTTGGTTATGAAACAGCTCCTTGGTACAATACTTCTGTCGGTGCAACTTTTTACACTTCACATGCCTTGGGAAACAACCCTGACGATAGGCTTGGATTGGGAGGGCTAAACGAGGATGGCGGAACTGCTAATGCGTATACAGCTCTGGGCGAAGCCTTTGTAAAATACCAAACAGACCATAATAAAGTAATGTATGGGCGAAAAGAGATGCCTGACTACCGATTTATTTCTCTTTCAAACATCCGTATGTCCCCCTTTACACATGAGGGTCTTACTTATGAGAACACTTCAATTAAAGGCTTGCAACTCAACCTTGCTAATATTACAAGACTAAAAGATCGTAACTCAGAAGACTTTGAAGGAATGGTCAGATCAGCTCGTGTCCAAACAGGGTGTAGCGGTGCAGGTATTGATCCATTAACAGGAATGTGTGTAGGAGGAGGCAAGGCATTGATACGGGGGAGCTATGATCCTATAAACTATCTTGATGGCGGCAACTATTCAGGTGATGAGAAATCAATGACAATGCTTGGTGCCATATATAAACAAGATGCGATAAGTATAGAAGTATGGGATTATTATGTACAAGACTTTGTTAATACGGCTTATCTCTACACTGACTACACTATAAAGCCAACTAAGGACCTTGCCTTAACATTTGCAGGACAATTTGCAAGTCAAAATAATGTTGGAGACAATGTTGCCGGAGACATTAATACCTGGTTTTATGGCTTAAAGGCACAAGCCTCTATAGATAGCGGGATGACCTTCTTTACCGCTTATAATGAAGTGAAGTATGATGAGAGCTCTTATGATGGCGGAACAATCTTTGTACGCTGGGGGACACCACAGATGTTTAATTCTTTTCAAGTACAAGATTCGGAACTCGCTGGAACAAAATCCTATGGTGTCGGTGCGCAATTTGAACTTGGGAAGATGGGTTTGGTACCTAACACCGTCATCCGATTTAGATATGCCGACTACAACATGCCAGACAGCCTTACACAGACTGATGCCAGACAAGACCGATCAGAAACTACTTTTGACCTTCGATATTCGTTTACAAAAAATGACGGTTTTGGAATTTTCACACAGATGGATGGCCTAAGCCTGCAATTTAGAGCTGCTTATGACGATTATGATACCGATTATGCTTTTGAACAGTATGCAGTCATTCATAATTATGACTTTAAGTCTGTTACAGACGACTTCTGGGACGTACGTCTGTATATTGACTATATATTCTAAAAAAAACTAAGCTCTTCTTGTTCCCATACGTCTGTCAAAGTTAGTTTTACGACGTTCAATAGGCACATGTTGAAAGTGAACACGACGATCTTGCAAGCGACGGTTTTTATCACGTCTGTTCAATCCAATTCGAATAATAAGTACAGGAATAATGTATATTAAAAGTAGTAGTATTATTGCCCAAGACCAAAAATCAATGTCCATTATTTCTCCCTCTAAAAATTAATATTTATTATACCTAAGAAATAATTAATTAGCCAATAATTCTCTAAGTGTTTATCTGTCATCGCACAAAGCCATGGCGGTCGCACAGCGATTTTACAGGCGAAGCCGCATTGACCTACTGCTTAGCCAGTAACTCTCTGACAACCTCCCGATCATCAAAAGGAAATTTCTTATCATAAATAATTTGATAGGTTTCATCACCCTTACCCAAAATCAAGATGACTTCATCGCCTTGTTGATCGTTGATTGCTTGTGCTATCGCTTCTTTACGATTAGGATTAACAATAACCTTACCCTTCTCTTGTATTCCATCAAGAATATCCTGAATTATGGCTTCAGGGTCTTCATTACGAGGGTTATCACTTGTTACATAGATCTTCTTGGCAAAGCTTGAAGCGACACGCCCCATAATGGGACGCTTACTTTTATCTCTGTCCCCTCCTGCACCAAAAACAACTAAGAGTTCTTTCTCTTTTAAAGAGTTTAGTATCTGCTGCATTCCGTCTGGAGTGTGGGCGAAATCAACAATAACAAGTGGTTTTTCGCTTACCCTTTCCATGCGACCGCTCACGCCCGCAAAATTTGCCGTCACCTCTGCAATCTCAGGAATCGTATGGTCCGTCAGAAGATGTACCGCTGCGACTGCTGCTGTCATATTGTAAAGATTGAAAAATCCATACAGATCCGTTGTAAATGTCTCGATCTCTTGAAAGTTCTGCATTACCGCGGAGATACCTTCATTCATAGTATAAGCAATAATTCTGTAGGTAGCAGGATTTTCAATTCCGTACGAGTTTGCATTTTTAAAATTAAATTCGGCGCGCGTCTCATCTTTATTGATAAGCTTTAAACTCTCGTCTGCAAAGAAGCTATTTTTAACAGAAATATATTCTTCAAGGCCATTATGATAATCCAAATGGTCTTGAGTAATGTTTGTAAGTATCTTCAGAGCAAAAGGTATACCCTCAATTCTTTTTTGAACAATCGCATGCGAGCTCACTTCCATAATGAAATATTCACATCCGGATGAAGCGGCTTGATATATATGCTTATACGTGTTTAGTACGGACGGTGTCGTTAAGGTCTTGCCCTCAACAACTTCATCATTCATATAAAAACCACGCGTCCCCTGCATGGCCACCTTATGTCCAAGATCAAGCAGGATAGAGTAAATAGCAGCAGCCGTTGTTGTCTTACCGTTAGTACCGGTAATACCTATAATCTTAATATGATTCACCCCAAACAAAGGAGCAATTTCTTCTACATTGATGATAGAGTGAGCAGCATTTTCTTTGGCATTTTCCAAGTACTTTTTATTTTGGGTTGTCAGTACAAAAGCTGTTTGCGCGTCACACTCTTGTGAGTTCTCACTCACATATTTATAAGGGGTATCAGGAAGTTGTATTTTCAAAAATGGCTACTTTATATCTTCTAGTATTTGTCTCAATTTTTCATCATTTGGATAAGTCGTCAAAGCTGTCTCAAGGTAAGAAAGGCCCATCTCTCTAAAATCATTATGAAGTAGTTGATCCAAAAAGTCAATAAAATCACCTTTTGCCGTAATGATCACACGTGTTGAAAACATGATGTTTTCAAAGGTTGTTTTAAAGTCACCCGTATCTTCGATCAAAAGTCTGAAGTCATCATACAAGATGCCATTTTCACTTTCAAGCTTGTCTTTATAAGGATCTTCTAGAAGCTCGCTTAATGTCTCTACCGTACCGTCCATGCTGGCAATGATATCATTCATAATCTCATCAGCATCTTCTTTATCTTCTTTACGTAAAACAGCATAATAATCAAACAATGCTGATGCCGCTTCTTCACCGCTCATTGCCATCTCGGCCAAAATTGCACCGTTATAGGCTTCTTTATTTTCCGGATCTGCCTTAAGTACCAGTGCATAATCCAACAATGCTTTCTCATACTCTTGTTTTGAAAACTTATCATTTGCTGATTGAAGGGTTTTTGATTGCTTAAAATGGTTCATATTGTCTCCTTCTTTGGCATATAGTGCCAATGCCCCAATGTCAAACTCTAGGCAGGGCATCTGTATTTTCCTATAGTTCGTCTATCTTGTTTTCCATGCCCATTGGAACATTAACTACTGTTAATTCCGGATGGATATCCATACGAAGTTGACGTTCAACTCCATACTTTAATGTACTGCCGCTGCTCGCACAACCAACGCAAGCGCCAGAAAGTTGTACATAAACACCGCCATTTTTGACAGCGACAAGAGTAATGTCTCCACCATCAAGTGCAATTGATGGTCTTACCTTGTCAATAACTGCTGTAACCGGCACCATAAGTTCTTCATCTGTAAAAGGGATCATATTTATCCTTGGAAATTCATCTTAAAATTATAGTGATAAAATAGACAATTTCCACTTAATAAGTCATAAAGCACTTTAAAACAAACTATATCTTAAGCTTAAACATATCCCTAAGAATCAGATGGTTTTCTTCGCTATTTACGCTGTCAGTGAGAAAATATATACTGTCTTAGCTTATAATTCATTGACCGCGTTGACATATTTTGTGCGTCTCATGCCAACGAGTATGTAATCAATATCGACATTATTTATTAAATCATTAAGTGCTGTTACCTCTATCTTATCTTCTATCTCTATGCCGGCATGTTTTAACATACTTTTGGTCTGCTTTGAACATTCATACAAAACCATCTCCTCGTAAGAAACAAAAAAGTCCATCAAAAGCTTAGATATATTCTCGCGTGTGTAGTCATCTTGTATCTTCATTAATTCTTGTCTAATATGCGGTATGACCTTTAACATCAAGAAACTTTGGTACTCTCCAACCCAACCAAATCGGTGCTTGTAATTATCAAGTTCCCCTATTAGATTAAAGATAGAATCTACCTTGGCATCTTCTAAAAACCCCATGGTCTCGTTTAATAAGCCAAAATATTCTCCAGGTTCATCAGCTGATGCAAGTCTAAACATCAATTCATCTTTGGAGGCATTCAAAGGTCGGTTAGCGAGAACTCTTAAACCATTTTCCTTCGCCCAATGGGCACACACCAGACCTTCTTTTTCAAGAAGGTTGATCGGCATCTGCAGTGTTGAAAAACTATGGTCTTTATTTCCAACTTCAAAGGCAGCTTTCGAAGCTAAAGAAAGCAGGTCTTCATAGGGTAAAAAATACAAGGCATCAGCATGTAGAGAAAAAGAGTTTGAACTTATGCCATACGACTTAATACGTCCCTCTTTAACTTCAGTTTCAAGCTGCATAAAGGCATCCAAAATTCGATCAAGCATAATTATCTGAGCTTCTGTTCTTTGGTTTTCATCTTTAATCGTATGCATGAGATAATATTCTGGATTATGCAGTAAATAACAATCAAGTTGTTCAAGGTTCAGTCTTTCCAAAGACTTAGTTAGTTCCGCTTTTATAAGACCAGGATGAATCGAGTGATAACAGGTTTCACTGTACTTAACGATGTCAAGTTCATCTATAATCGCTTCATCTTCTTTTTTAATCTCATCTAAAAGCACGCCTTGTATATATCCGCACTTTGATACAATCTCAAGGTCATCAGGCTTGTGCCCGCCATATACCTCTTCAAGTGTTTGCCCTATCAGACGTTCTGCATCGCTATTCATGTAATTTGTAGAAGTGTCAATAAGTCTAATACCCTCTTTGAGTGCCAGAGTTAATGCCGCTTTATGCTCAGGATCGTCCAAGCCGGTTCTGTATGTGCCAAATGCTAGTTTCGTGTTCATTATAAGTACCTATAAATTTTAAAGAAAGTATATCAGAAGATTTAGAGGGTCAAGCCCTCTGAGGGTGTTTAGTCTAAGACTAAACGAATTCGATAAATGCCATAGTAGTAGCATCACCACGACGAATACGTGTACGTGTAATACGAGTATATCCACCGTTACGCTCTTTATAAGCAGGAGCGATTTCATTAAGAAGTTTCTTAGTAGCTTCTTTGCTTTGTAGTGCAGCAAATACTTCACGGTGAGCGTTAGCTTCACCAGTACGTGCAACAGTAACTAGCTTTTCTGCATAAGAGCGAAGTTCTTTCGCCTTAGGAACTGTTGTTTCAATCTTACCGTTCTCGATTAGAGCAATAGTAAGGTTCTTAAGAAGAGCAGCTCTATGTGAACTAGTTCTACCTAATTTTCTATATCCATGACGGTGTCTCATCGTGAATCCTTTTTCATAAATTATACAAAAATGAGCAAAACTAGCAAAAACTTTCTCACAAAGTGAAAAGTTTCATTAGTAAAGTCCATTATTTTACGCTAACACTGGGTCTTCCTAACGGAATACCTACGACTTTGTAAAAAGTCTACTCTGCTTCGATTTTCTTTTTAACTGCACTAACTACTTCATCTGAAAGATCAGCACCTACTGCAAAGCCATATTCAATGATCTTATCAACGATCTCTTCATATGATTTTTTACCAAGGTTTTTAACATTCTTTAGATCAGCTTCACTCATCATAACGATCTCACCAATAAATTTTACTGATGAACGGTCTAGACAGTTGAAACTACGTGCACTAAGACCTAAGTCTTCGATACGACCCATAAGTTTTTTGATCTCAGGAGTCTCATCTACACGCTCAACTGTTGTTGGAGCAGCAACTGATATCTCAGAGTTGAATACAGCCATCTGAGCATACATAACTTCAAGAGCATTTTTAAATGCATCAACCGGACCAATTTGACCGTCAGTTACGATATTCATGATCACTTTTTCAAAGTTAGGGTTATCTTCAACCAAAACATTATCAATCTCATAAGTCGCTTTACGTACTGGTGTAAAATACGCATCTAAAGGAATATAACCATCATCAAGCTCTTCACGAACATCTTCACTAGGAACATATCCGATACCTTGATAGATTTTCAGGGTAAATGTTAATGTCGCATCTTCATTAAGTGTTGCCAAAAATGCTTCAGGAGTAACAATCTCTACTTGGTCGTTCACAAGATCAGCACCGCTGATCTCTTTTGGACCAGTAAAGGTATAACTTACTTCCGCACTAGTCTCATCGTTTTTCAACTTGAAACGAATAGATTTCAAGTTGATGATAAACTCAGAGATATCTTCAAGCATACCACGGATGCTATCAAACTCATGTTTCGCACCTTCAACTTTAATTGCTACCGGAGCATAACCTTGTGAGCTGCTTAGTAAGAATCTACGAAGTGGATGCGCAAGAGAAACAGCATAACCTACCTCAAATGGGTAAGCAATAATGTTTGCTTCGTTGTCGCTGATATTCTCAACAACAAACTCTTGTGGCAATAACGGTGAAGTCTTGATCTTTTTCATTTACGCCCTTTTACTTATTTCGAGAATAGTTCTACGATTAAACGTTCTTCAACTGGGATAACTACTTCTTCACGTTCTGGAAGACGAGTAAAGATACCAAAAACTTTATCAGCTTCAACATCTACCCATTCAGCCATACCAGTCTGATTAGTTAATTCGATTGCACGTACAACTTGTGTATTTGCCTTGCTTGATTCACGTACTTCAATTTTCTGTCCCGGTTTAACACGGTAAGAAGGAATATCAACACGTTTACCATCAACAAGGATGTGTCCGTGATTTACAAATTGGCGAGCAAAACGACGAGTCGTTGAGAATCCCATTCTATAAACTACATTATCTAAACGTTGTTCAAGAAGCATTACAAGGTTAGTACCTGTATTACCTGTACGACGCTTAGCTTCTGCAAATAAACCACGAAGTTGTTTCTCAGAAACACCATACATGAATTTTGCTTTTTGCTTTTCATTTAGTTGAAGACCGTACTCAGAAACTTTCTTACGACGCTGACCATGTTGACCAGGTGCAAATGGACGTTTCTCTAAAGCAGACTTTCCTGCTAGACGACGTTCACCCTTCATGTTAAGGCTTACACCGAATCTTCTTTCGATTTTCTCTACTGGACCTCTATATCTTGCCATCAGTAACTCCCTTAAACTCTACGACGTTTTGGTGCGCGACAACCATTATGTGGAAGTGGTGTTACGTCTTTCATGAAAGAAATACGTATACCTTCAATTGCACCTACAGCTTTTGTTGCTGTTTCACGACCTGAACCAGGTCCTTGTACTTTAATACCAACTTCTTTGATACCGTGTACCATTGCTTTTTCCATTGCATCTTCTACTGCAGCTTGTGCAGCAAAAGGAGTAGACTTCTTAGAACCCTTGAAACCAAGGCTACCAGCAGAACTCCATGCAACCATGTTACCCATTTCATCGGTAACAGTTACGAGTGTATTATTAAATGATGCAGAGATATGTACAATACCTTTAGCAATATTCTTTTTTACAACTTTTTTTCTAGCTACTTTTCTTTTTGCCATAATCTATTCCTTAAGCCGCGCCGACAGTTTTCTTACGACCCTTACGAGTACGTGCATTCGTCTTAGTTTTCTGACCACGACATGGAAGACCACGACGGTGACGTAAACCACGGTATGAACCTAAGTCCATAAGAGCTTTTATATCCATAGCAACTTTCTTGCGAAGGTCACCTTCAACCATATGGTTAGCTTGGATCTCTTTTGCGATTGTTGCTGCTTCATCTTCGCTTAGTTCGTGAACACGTTTGCTGTAATCAACACCCGTTGCATCAAGAATCTTACGAGATTGGAACAAACCTATACCATAGATATAAGTCAGTGCATATTCTAAACGTTTCTTTTTCGGTAAGTCAACACCAGAAATACGAGCCATGCTTATCCTTGTCTTTGTTTATGTTTTTTAGTCTTGCAGATTACTCTGACAATACCTTTACGTTTGATGATTTTACAGTCATCACACATCTTCTTAACTGAAGCACGTACTTTCATGTAGGCATCCTTCTTTATTAATACTTGCTGTTTCTAGGCATCAAGCCAGTGGCTGACGCCAACCCTTGTATAAGCATTGTTTTACTTATATAAACGCTCCATAATGAATCGAAACAGTCCAAGCGGACGCGAATTATACTCAAGTTAAAGTTAAACTTTTATTAAGAATAAATCTGATACTCCAAAATATGTGTGATTTCTCTGTTTTATTTTAATTTGTCTTGACAATTAAGATCTCTTTGCCTATAATTTCGGCCTCTTAACCATAAAGACATAGATTGCATATATCTTTTTTTGTAAAGACCCCTTATATATTCCGGATTAGCTCAGCGGTAGAGTAGGTGACTGTTAATCACTTGGTCACTGGTTCGAATCCAGTATCCGGAGCCACTTTAATTTAAACCCCTAAAATACGAACTTTCCAACAATAATTGATAGCTACTGTGCCCAAAGTGTGCCCATTTGTGACTATACTATTCCCATTAAAAACGTAGCTCTTTTCTTATCTTTTTGCTTCCTGTATTTGGCATACATCTGCAATGTCATAGAAGAATCACTATGTCCTAACATATGAGAAACCCATAATATATCTTCACCATGTTCAATCATTACCGTAGCAAAGCTATGACGCATCTGATAAATGGTTCGATAATCGAGTTCAGCCTCTTTGAGTAAGTGCTTCCATCTTGTATCTCTTATCCGTTTAATATCATAATAATGAGTATCATCTGAATTTAGAAACACATAAGACTTTTTATCACCTGTTTGCTTGTACTGCTCTTTTAGATATGGCATGAGTTGATCAAGTATATCTATCGTTCGGATACTACTTTGTGTTTTTGGTGTGGAGATAATTCCCATCTTGATAGTTCGTTTGATAGAGATCTCTTTACGCTTGAAATCTATATCGTCCCATCTAAGACCTATCATCTCACCGCTTCTCATACCAGTAAAGAATCCCAATGCTACAAACGCTTGTAGATCATTTGTTGCTAATCGAATCAGTTTAGTAATCTCCTCTAGTGTGAAGGCGGTTACATCTACCTTTTCGATCTTGGGAATCTTTACTCTTGATATAGGGTTCTTATCAATGATCTCATCACGCATAGCATCTTCGAAGAATCCGTTTAGAACTGCTCTAATGTTTCTTACCCGTCTAGGCATAAGTGTCTCTAAGAGTTTGTTCTGCCACAGTGCTATATCAGAAGGCTTAATGCTATTTAACTTACGCTTTCCAAAGTAAGGTTCGATATGTAATCTTAGAGAAGTCTCATAATCATACTTGGTCGTATCCTTACGATTGTGTGCATGTAAAGCAAAGCTTATAGGTGCATATTCACTTATTGTTGGATGTGTTGTTCTG
>Ga0316206_1000142_pt1 | contig 142165 bp, 114 predicted proteins | sample 6monthpyrite_MG_FD_204942 | JGI IMG/M metagenome (GOLD analysis project Ga0316206, IMG submission 204942) | Microbial mat bacterial communities from mineral coupon in-situ incubated in ocean water Damariscotta River, Maine, United States -... | ecosystem: Environmental > Aquatic > Marine >... | reverse complement strand
GACTAAATAGTATATTCGGCCCAAAACAAGTTATCACACACATGCCACATTGGATTTAACTTCAAATATATTGGGCTGTGGCACCTATGCAAGTTCAGCCGCAGCATTTTCTTTTTGCTTTTATGAAGAAGTCATTACCAGATGATGATAAAGGCGATGAAGAGCTTCGTTTTAATGCTGGCATGGGAAATGAGCAATCACAGTTCTTTGCTTGAACTATTCTGCATAGTTACAAAAAAGGGCAAGATAAAATCTTGCCCTTTTTTAATTGTGAATCAAATTTAATAAATATCTTTAACAGTATTGGTCACATTGAATTTACCTGTTGGTGTGATCAAGCGATCATCTTTGATGACTTTTTTAAGTTTTAGGGTTTTGTCATCGACAACAACGATAGCTGATTTTTGTTCTTTACCGTTCCAGACAGAGAACCACACTTCGTCACCAGCCAAGTTGTACTCGGGTTGAACCACGCGTTGCGCGCCTTCATCACCTAAGTCAGCCCATTTCGCAATCGGTAAAACTTTAAAACCTTTGTCCAAATTTTTGATATCAAACACTGCAATACTCTGAGAAAATTTCTTGTCTGGATTAAGCGGAGCATCAACCCACAAGTGTTTGGATTTTGGATGAGATTTTACAAACAAGGACCCACCACCCATGCCTTTTAGAACGCGGACAACTTTCCATGCATTTTTAGCATGTTTTTTGGGATCAGTGCCTAAAAAGGTTATTTTGTCGTTGCCCAAAGCACTGGTGACCCAAACAGGACCAAATTCAGGGTCAATTAAGTTGGCACCACGACCAGGATGAGGAATTTTATCCACATCAGTCAGAGCGACCATTTTTCTCTCTTTTGAATCTATGACTGCTATTTTATTCGATTTGTTCGCAGCAGTGAGAAAATAGCGGTGTGTTCTATCCCAACCACCATCATGCAGGTATCTGGCGGCATTAATTGTAGTGACTGATAAATTTTCTACATCACTGTAATCGACCAGTAAGACTTTACCTGTTTCTTTGACATTGACAATAAATTCTGGATGCTCATGCGAGGCTACAATGGCGGCTACGCGAGGTTCTGGGTGATATTCATTGGTGTCAACAGTCATACCACGAGTAGAGACGATGTTCAGTGGCTCCAAAGTGTCAGCATCCATTATGGTATATTGTGGAGGCCAGTATGAGCCAGCAATAGCATATTTGTCTTCGTAGCCTTTGTATTTTGAGGTCTCAACAGAGCGAGCCTCAAGACCTACTTTTATTTCAGCTACAATTTGAGGAGGATCCATGTACAAATCTATCATGTCAATTTTGGCATCACGACCAATCACATATATGTAGCGGCCAGAGGCTGAAACGCGTGAGATGTGTACGGCGTACCCTGTATTTAAGATACTGACAATTTCTTTTGTATCACCATCGATAAGAGCCACTTGACCTGCATCACGTAAGGTTACTGAAAAGAAGTTTTCGATATTGCGTTTGTGCATTTTCTTTTTGGGACGGTCTTCAGGTTTTACCAGAACATTCCATGAGTCTTTCATCTCTTTCATGCCCCATTCTGGAGGCATTGGTGGTTCGTGCTGTAAAAAACGCGCCAAAATGTCGATTTCACTTTCAGTGAGGTCTCCAGAAGTTCCCCAATTTGGCATGCCCGCAGGTGAACCATAAGTAATCATGGTTTTGAGGTAATCCGTGCCTTTTTTACGGGTGATGTCTGTCGTTAATGGCTTGCCTGTGGCGCCTTTTCTTAGGACTCCATGACAGCCTGCACAGCGTTCAAAAAATATTTTTGTCGCAACTTTGGCTTCATCTTCTGTCATTTTAGGGCCATCAGTCGTGACATATACTTTGGCATGATCGGGATTAATACCTGATGGAGCCCCCTGATAACTGGCTTCGGCACTGCTATTGCCAGGATGATTGGCCTTTGTGCCAGTAGGGACGGCGGCTTTGTGGCCTTTTCTGACAGAGGCGACATCAGTGGCACTGACATGAAAGCCTTTGTTGCCCCATGCATTCATCGCATAGGTCACAATATCAGCTACATCTGCATCTTTTAAATAAGAAAAATTTGGCATCACGGCATTGTATTTTTTTCCATTCACGGTGATGGGGCCTGTGAGGCCGCCTATGACGGTTTTTATGGCTCGATTTTTATCTTTCAATAAATAACCCGAGGAAGCCAAGGGTGGAAAAACTCCATTCATGCCCAAGCCCGTTGTCTGATGACAAGCAGCGCAATTGCTGTTAAACAAGACTTCTCCTGATTTGACTTGGGCGGCTAAAGAACCGCTTAACATTTCCGCCTTATGTGCAGCAGTGGCATTAACAGCTTGAACATTCAAACCTGCTAATAAGCCAGCAATCAGTAAGGACTTTTTAAAAACTTTCATTTTACTCTCCAAATTAAAGGTAATTAAAACTAAGGGCAAGCAACAGCCCAATTTGTGGTAATTTTAGAATTATTCAGGCTCTTGTGCATTGACTTAAATCAAGGGTCAAAAAACAAGACGATACGAGAAAGAATAATTGCGTGAAGGCTTGGCTAAAGCATCAATAAGGATATCATCAGCGGCAAAATTTCGGACTTGTTGCCAGTCCCAGTATTTTTTATCTGTGAGATTAAAAACACCTAGGCGTAGGTTTTGCTTGGGCGATAATTGATAATCAACGATCAAATCAAAAACGGCATAGGCTGCTGGAGAAAACAAGTCGTGCCGCTCCTCTGCAACGCGGTCTTGTTTGCCAATAAAACTCGAATACAGGTCAATATTCCAGCGTTTATTGAGAGAAGACCAAGACATATTATGAACAAGCTTTGCTGGAGAAATACTATTCAGAGGCACATCTTTGCTTTGGTTGTCTCCGCGTGAAACGGCTAATGTGGTAAACATTGAAAATGAATCATTAATTTGCCAATGATGATTCATTTCAAGGCCATAAATTTTAGCTTCATCAATGTTTTGCGATTGAAAAAGCACAGCTCCACTTGATGGATCGACTCCTATTCGTACCTTGCTATCAATGAAATTGTTATAAAGACTTAAAAAAGAGCTGATTTGGAATTGTTGTGACTCTCCAAAGTAACGGTATCCTAGCTCAAATCCATCGGAGGTTTCAGATTTCAAATCAGGGTTGGCTATGGCTCGAATATTGAATATAGGAATGTTTAAACCACTATTAACATCATCAAAAGGCGGAGCCCGAAAACCGCGGACGTATTGTGCATAGAGATTTGAGTCTGGGTTTAGTGAATACATCAAACCAAGTTTGGGTGAAATATTTGAATCGGTAATGGCCACAACCTCAGTTGATGTTCCATTTGCGTCAAATAGTGCATCGCGTGTTGGCTTAAGATCGTAGTAGTCAAAACGCAGGGCAGGGATAAGAGTCCATGCAGTCTCTGAAAATTTAATCTCATCCATAACATACAGTCCAAATTCGTTAATTTTAGAATTTGGAAAGTCACGGCGAGGAAAGGACTCGCCCAAGATAAACGGACGTGTGATGTTAGTGCTTAAATTGGTTTCTGCACCATCGCGCTGTTCTTGAACATCAGCAGACTTGTACTCCAAACCATAAACAAGCTGGTGCGAACTGTTTTCGAAAAGATAATACTTGTTCAAATTCAGTTCTAGGCCAGTATTTTGCTGTTGAAATTGAAAGCGGCGGTATTGAGCCAAAGGCGCACCTCTTCGGGAGCTTCTGTTTTCAAAGCTGTTTTGATCAAATTGTGTTTGCGCTCCATAAGCACGGATAATTCCATCATCAAACCAAGAGCTATTAAGACTGAAATCGTAATCCAAGGTAAATTTTACGTTATCGCTGCTATCTTTGGCGGATAACTGAGTGCTGCGAGAAAAACGTCCTTGGCCAATATACGAGTTGATTTGTGTACTGTTGTCGCCTTGTTTGCCTGTAAAGCCGAAACTTATGGTGTTGCTATTTGCTGTGCTTAACACGACCTTGGCAAAGACACTTTGTTCATCCCAATCGCCAAAATCGCGCAATAAGCGGCTTGAATCATGGGTTTTTAAGGCTTTTCCATCCCGTTGGGTGAATCCAAGCACGGCTCCCCATTTGTCAGTATCCATAGCACTTAAGACCGAGATGACACGGCCATTGGTTTTGCCATCGTAACCCAAGCGCAATTTACTGTAGCGATTGTTGTCACTCAAGCGGGTTAAATCTTCTGGGTTCCAAGTGTGAATTGAAACAATACCACCAATGGCATCACTGCCATACAAGGTGGATGCAGGGCCGTTTAATATCTCGATGGATTTGATTAAATCGGTGTCCGGAAATTGAGCAGTAGCATTGGCATAGGAGCCGATAGAAAACTGTTTGGCATTGGTGATACCATCGACTTCTATGGCGACACGATTTTGGCCAATTCCTCGAATGTTTATGCCTGAGTTACCAAAACGAGTGCCAGCATTTTCCATGCTGATATTGCTTTCATAGCGCAAGACATCGGCCATGTTTTCGCTGTTTGTTGTGGCAATATCATTGGCATTGATGACGGTGACGGCTCCCACAACTTCTAACAAGGGACGTTCTTGTTTGTTGGCGACTGCAACAACTGTGGTTGAGTCTAATTTGACAGTGTCTTCATCAGCAAATGCTGAACTTGTCATGAGGCAGAGCAGAGCTAGTTTTATTGGATTTGATTTCATGGCAATTCTTTTTTATACAGTGTTTTCGAATTGCTGACAGTATAGTTTTAACTGAAACTTATCACTTGATGAAAATCAATAAAGTGAAATAGATTGTTGGAGTTTAACTTAGATTTTATCCGCTTCCAGTTAAACGCAAGTACAAGAGTGGCAGTTTTTTAGGGAGTTCTTCTGCTCGTTTGATATGAACAAAGGATTGAGAACCAAAAATATAAGGCAAATAATCACTGGCGTATTGGTCTATAGAAATACAAAAAGGTTCAAGGCCTTGTTGTTTGGCTTCGAAAATGGCGTGTTTTGTGTCCTCTATACCGTAGCGCGATTCGTACTTATCCAAATCATTGGGCTTGCCATCGGTGAGGATAAGCAATAGTTTTTGTTCGGATTTTTGTTGTGACAGTTCGGTAGTGGCATAGCGAATGGCAGCTCCCATGCGGGTAAAATAACCCGGTTTAATGGCATTAATCCTCTGAATGGTGCTTTCGTTGTATTTTTGTTGGAAGGATTTAATTGGATAATAACGGATGTGATTGCGCCGTTTGGATGAAAAACCAGCCAAGGCAAAACGATCACCTGAGGCATTGAGGCTTTCGGCAAAAAGAAATAGAGAATCTCGAATGATATCAATCACTTTTTTTTCGTTAGTCGCATATGCATCCGTTGAGAGAGAAAGATCAGCCAACAGCAAGCAGGATAAGTCTCGGTAAGAACGACGCAATTGGCGGTACAAACGTGGGTCGGTGCTGCTGTTGCCGATAAGTCTATCGGTATTAAAGGCAATGTAACTATTGATGTCAATTTCATCGCCATCAACCTGTTTATTGAACCATTGACGCTGTGGACGAAGCGCATCAAATTGTCTGCGGAGTTTAGCGGCTTGCCATTTGATTTCTACAGGAAGCTTGGAGTTGTCTTGTTCTTTGCTTTGCATCAAAAATAGTGCACAATGGTCTTTTTGTAATTGTTGTTTTTTGTAGTCCCATTCAGGTAATACTATGTCGCTTTGTAAAACAAGGTCATCGTATTGGGAAGAGGGGAAATCCAAATCAATTTTGATTTTATGGCTGGTTTCGCCTGTGGTCACACTCAAATGATCCAAGTCATCGGCTGTTTGTAGCGCATCATCGTCTTCGGAATCATCAGAACTACGGTCGAGATTGACAAATTCTGACCAAGAAAACAAGCTTTCTAAACGAAAACTCATCAAACCGCCTTTTTTTTCTTCAGCTTCGATTTGTTCGGCTTTGTATTTCTTTTTAAATGAGCTATTAGTTGCTGAAGAGTTGGAGTGTGGTTTATCTTTAGTCTTGCTTTGGCGTTTGCGTTTGAGGATCGGTGCTTGGTACATCCATAAGACGACTATTTGCGGCTGAAAACGTGAGCGAGGAATGTCTCTTAGGGTGTCAAAAGGATTTTGCAAGGAGTGCAAGACCGTAGTTTCTAGGGCATGCAAATTGAGAGGTAATTCTTCAATCGGAATGCGCGTTGCGATATGTGCTTTGACAATTTTAGAGTACTTGTCGGTGAGGCCTGGATAGAGTTTAAGAACTTTTTGAGTTAATTTTTGATTGTTGATTATCCATGATTCTTCACTGCAAACTTCTGCCATAGATGCGATGGCAGTCAACCAAATATACAGGTCTTTGTTGAGTTGTTGGCTTGGAAAATAAGCCAGTTCAGCAGGCAGGTACAGTTGTTCTTGACCCAAATGAGGCAATTCTGTTTTTTTGCCAGAGCCCGATATTTTTTGTAGCCAGTTTTGGTAGGCTCCATGACGGAGTCCTGAAGTGTTCTCAATGCTAAAAGACTTGTCGCCACCCAAGGCCCGAAAAAATATACTCAAGTGGTTTTTAATGTCGGCCAGTTTAACTTTGGCTTGCGGATACTGTTTTTTTGATTTAGCGACAATATAATTGTGCCACTTAATTCCGACCCATTCTTCCATTAGCTTGCTCTTTGCATTGTCTGAAAATTGATTTTAGGCTCGCACTAAGAAGAATTCAATCTATTTTTTAGTGAATGTAAGCTTGACTCAAGCTAGGTTGGGTCAAGCGCAGCAGCACCTAATAAAACACTAACCTTATTGATTACTTTCAAAAGGGTTAAGTAGTTTTACGCCACAATTTTTAAAATCATTGGTATTTTTTGTCACGACGATTAAATCATAAATTAATGCGGTAGCAGCAATTTGTTTATCCAAACTATTTTCGTGATGTGGTACGCGTAATTTGCCCCAAACTTGGGCACAATCATCATTAAAAGGAAGTATAAAATCAGAATAGTCATTGAGTGCAAGATTAAACCATCTCTCTAAATTCTCTGCTTGTTTAAAATCATTTCTATGGCGAATCAGTTCGATTCCTCGACGTAATTCGCCTATGGTAATGACGCTTAAATAGAGTTTTTGTTTCTGCTCCAAAACTTTATTAAAGAACTTGAGTACGCCACTGTCCGCTTTTTTACCCTTTCGGCACTCGCTAATTACATTGGTATCAACTAAATACATCTTTTTCTTCAGTGTCTCGCACGCGCAGAAAATCTGTGTCATTGCCGATATTAGGCATTTCTAGCAAGACTTCTGCAAATGATTTTTTTTCAGGTTTTAATAACACATGAGATAAGATAATACGGTGTTCTGCTTCTGCACTGTTGCCTGATTTACCCGCGCGTTCTTTTAATGCCTTGACAATATTTTCATCAACATTTCTAACAATTAGATTGGCCATAATAATCCCCATCGAATTAGGTTTATATCATTTTAACACAAATATGCTATCAATGATAGCATGCAGCGCAAATCACTCCATTCAGACTGTGAAAGTATTCTAGGAGCGTGTCCAAGAATAGAAATTTACTGCGAAAAAGTTGAAATTGGACAGTTTTTCACCTAATTTTCGTTAAATAGCGGGGTTGGTGATGAAGCTTTTTGAGAGTTTCTTAGGTGCATTAAGGGCTTGTGCTCTCATTGTGATTTTCTATATCGGGATTTGGGTATTGTGTAAAACGCTGAATAATAACAAACTCACAATAAAATCTGATATTTGTTTGAGGGCAACAAACGAATAACTAGATAATATTTTTTTTGCTAGTAAAATAGTGCAGCTTAGAAAACGAAAACAGACCTTCATGACTGAAAAAAATGTTTCAGAAAATTTTATTACACAAATTATTGATGCCGATTTAGCCAGTGGTAAACATCAGGCCGTGCATACGCGATTTCCACCAGAACCCAATGGTTTTTTGCATGTGGGACATGTAAAGTCCATTTGTTTGAATTTTGGATTGGCAGAAGATTATCAGGGAGAGTGTAATTTAAGGTTTGACGACACCAATCCAGCGAAAGAAAGTGTGGAGTATGCGCAGTCCATTCAAAAAGACATCCAATGGTTGGGTTTTAAATGGGCCAATAAGGTTTTGTATTCTTCCGATTATTTTGATCAACTCTATGCCTATGCTCATGAGTTAATCGACAAAGGCTTGGCTTATGTTGACGAGCAGAGTCCTGAGGAAATTCGAGAAAACCGCGGAGATTTCAATCGCCCTGGAATAGACAGCCCTTTTCGAGACAGGAGCACACAAGAGTCAAAAAAATTATTTGAAGCGATGAAGAATGGCGAATTTGAAGATGGTAAAATGGTTCTTCGTGCCAAAATCGACATGCAATCTGGCAATATCAATATGCGTGATCCGATTATTTACCGAATCAAACGTGCTCATCATATTCGTACTGGTGATCGGTGGTGTATTTATCCGATGTATGATTTTACTCATTGCATCTCAGATGCCTTGGAAGGCATCACCCATTCGGTCTGTACTTTGGAGTTTGAGGATCATCGGCCGCTGTACGATTGGGTTCTTAATAATATTTCGATCGACTGCCATCCCCAACAAATCGAGTTCAATCGCTTGAATCAAACCTTTACCATTACCTCAAAACGAAAATTGAATGAATTGGTCGAAAAAGGCAAGGTGGATGGCTGGGATGATCCTCGTATGCCGACGGTTTCGGGCATGCGCCGAAGGGGTTACACTCCCACCTCTATTCGAAGTTATGCGCAAAAAAGTACGGTGACAAAAAAGCCATCGGTGATTCCTATGAGCATGTTGGAAGAGTGTGTTCGTCAGGAACTGAATGCAAGCGCTCCACGTGTTATGGGAGTTCTTCGTCCACTGAAAGTTGTGATCGAAAACTATCCAGAGGAGCAAACAGAAATACTAGTGGCACAAAACCACCCGCAAGATGAATCCTTTGGTCATCGAGAAATTCCGTTTTCCAGAGAGCTGTATATTGAAGCCGATGATTACAAGGAAAATGCCAATCGCAAGTTTTTCCGCTTTACCGAGGGGCGAGAAGTGCGTTTGCGTTATGCTTATTATCTGACATGCCAACGGGCGATTAAAGACGAATCGGGTCGAGTGATAGAACTGCGTTGCACATACGACCCAGAAACCAAAGGCGGCTCATCTCCGGATGGTCGAAAGGTCAAAGGCACGATTCATTGGGTGGCTGCAAATCAGTGCGATGATGTGGAAATTCGCTTGTACGATCGTCTTTTTAACAAAGCTTCGCCCAAAGGTTTGGGTGACTTGAACAGCAACTCTTTGGAAATTTTAGAAAATGCCAAGATTGAGACCAATGTCATCGGCGATTCTTCTGGTATTCGTTATCAATTCGAACGCATGGGTTACTTTTATCGCGATGAAACTTACGAACAAGGCAAGCCCATTTTTAATCGTATCGCAACTTTGCGGGACTCGTGGGCTAAACTGGACCAACAAACTTAATATTAAAGCAGAAAAACTATGAAAACAACCGAAACCATCTGGCACAACGGTGTGCTAAAACCTTGGGAAGAAAACCTAACTCATGTCTTAACACACACCTTGCATTATGGCGGTGGCGCTTTTGAAGGCATTCGTTTTTATAAAACAGGCAAAGGGCCTGCTATTTTTCAATTGAAAAAACACACCAAACGTCTGATATATTCTTCTGAAGTATTGGGCATGGAGTTGGCTTATAGCGAAGATGAATTAAACCAAGCCACTGTCGATATGGTCAAAGCCAATGGCTTGCAAGCAGGCTATATCCGCCCATTGAGTTATTATGGCTACAAAGAGTTGGGTGTTTCTGCCAAAGGAAATCCTGTTGAAATCATTATAGCCAACTGGCCGTGGGGCAAATACTTGCCGCATGACATGGTGGATATTAAAGTCAGCAAATACAAGCGTATTAGCCCAGAGACCACGGTCATTGATGCTAAGATTTGTGGTCATTATATTGGTGGTATTCTTTCAGCGATCGAATTGGAAGAGACCGATTACCACGAAGCCTTGTTTATGGATCACGATGGTAATATTGCCGAAGGCGCTGGCGAAAACTTCTTTATTGTCAAAGATAATGTGATCTCGACACCTTCCTTGGGTCATATTTTGCCAGGAATTACGCGAGCGACCATTATCGAGATCGCAGAACATTATGGCTATAAGGTGGTTGAAGAAAAAATCACATTGGAACAAGCACAAGAGGCCGATGAAGCCTTTTTTACGGGAACAGCTGTCGAAGTCACTCCTATTCGTTCGATTGACGATGCAATCATCGGTACTGCCGATGTTGTTGGTGATGTGACGGCATTCATTAAACAAACATACGATGATGTTGTGCATGGCCGAAACGAACACTTTTTAAAATATTTGACTTTTGTCTAACTTATACGCTGAACAATGAGCCATTAGGACTTCTCGGACGCGCTCCTACGCGCTTGTCCGAGAGTAGGGGTTTTATAGCTTAGGGAGTTGACGTTTAGGTTTTTCGGCATGAATCGATTGCTCAAAATTCAAGGGTTTTATCAATTGATTAAAGCGTTCATCTACACGAAAAAAGTCCCAATGAGGGTCCAAATACAAATACCAACGTTTGAACCCTCCAGGAGTTTTCAAGAGCAAGGCTATCATTTCTAAGGCTCTGTCATAATCACCTGTTAATGCGATGGCATAGCAGGCTGCCATGTGAATAGGTGAAGCATCTAGCACGTCTTTTTCAAGAGGAAATATCTGAATTGCTTCATTGGCCAGGGCTATTGCTTTTTCATTATGACCAGAAAGTGCATGAGCCACAGCTAAGGTGGTGAGATCAACGGCGACATTAAAAATATTTTGCTTGTGGTTGATGGGTGTTAATAAATCAATCACTTTTTGCAAGTAGCTTTCTTTTTCTTTTTCTTGACCTAATAATTGATAGGCTTGAGCAAGTTCAACTTCTCCAAGGCCGGTGTAGGACTCAAAAAATGTCAGAACTTCTTTGCGTTGAAACGCATCAATAACGGCTTTAGGATCACGTTCTAACCAGGATAAGTTTAAGGTGGTGCCGACATAAGCATCTCCAGAATTAGGTTTTAATCCTGTATAAATTTGACGAGCTTTGCTTAAGTCACCATAAGCCCATATTTGAAATTCTACTGCAATAGAACCCAAGTCGCTGCTGTTTTGGAATCGTTTAAGCGAGTTTGCAAGCAATGATTCTAGGTTTTTTATCTCTCCAAGCATTTCCAGAGTCTCAGCTAAACTGCTTATCTTATTAATATCACCAGGATCTAACTGACTGGCTTTTGTGAGGTTGTCCACTGATCTTTTCCAGAGGCCGAGCCGTCGTTGTGTCAATCCTAAAGTCAGTAGCATTTCTGGATTGTTTGGCATAAGGATATAGGCTTGTTGCTGGTAGTTAAGTGCCTTGTTATAATCGTGTTCAATGCGGTAATAATATTCTCCTTGAGCGGCGAGCACCTCAGCCGAATTCGGGGCTATGGAAATAGCTTTGTTTAAAGCCTTTAGCGCTAGTTTTTGTCGAGATTCACTTGGGTCATACCCAACCCAATAAATAGAGCTTTGGACAGTGGCTAACAAGACCCATGCATTTACAAATTGAGGGTCTTGCTGAGTTGCTTGTTCAGCATAATCGAGAGCTTGCAAGTACTTGTTCGAGTTGTAGCCCGAGCCTCTTAGTTTTGCTTTGGCTTGAGAAAGAAGCTCCCAAGCGGCCAAACTATCTGTAGGGCGGCTGCTTAACAGTGTTTGCTCTTGGTGAGACAATTGCCCTTTAATTGCGGTGACTATGTGTTTAGTAATCTCTGATTGAATATCAAACAAATTTTCAATCGAAATCTCACGGTCATAAGTTTCGGCCCAAAGATGTTCGTCAGCAGTGACTTCGATTAATTGAGCGTTGATTCTAATCCGGTTACCTGCACGTTGAACTCCGCCTTCTAAAATAAGAGAGACTCCTAAATCCTTTGCGATTTCTGAAATCGTCTTTTTGGATTTTCGGTATTGCATGACAGAAGTTCTTGAAATGACTTTCAAGACTTTAATTTTTGCTAACTGGGTTAAGATATCATCATGAATTCCATCAGTGAAATAGAGATCTCCCTCTTGACTGCTGCGATTGGCGAAAGGCAAGACTGCAATGGAATTTAAATCCAAGATTGCGGTATTTTCGATAGTACTTGATGTTTCTGTCAAAGGTTTTGATTGCATTTGCTGCCATAAAACCAAACCCGCTACAGCGATCAATGCAATGATTGTTATTAAATCTAATTTTTTTGCCGTGATATGCGAGATAGAATCATCTCTTATGATGTCACGTTCACGTTTGATGCCCTCAGTTGTTATTTCAAAGGCCCATGAAAAAAACAAAGTAAAAGGAAACCCTAACAAGAGTAAAGTCACCACCATGGTATCAAACCAATCAGGAAGGTTAAGTGCTTGTTCCAAAGTACCAGAAATTTGAGCCAATAACCAGCCAATAACTAAGTAAGCAACAGCAACTCTTATGACATTTCGGCGTTTGAGTTCTTTGAATAGACTCATTGTGTTAGTTCTTTGTATAAACTCATTTCTTAACCTGATTAATTGATTGCAGCCAAATTCCGATAGAGAAAACACAATGATAGCGCAAATCATTAGTACGCCTAAAAGAAACTTCCAATAGACCTCATCACCAATGAGAAGGCTTCACGGTCTGTTCAGTTCCTATTGCCTATCAATGACTTGTAGTCTCAATTGCGTTTCACTATCGGGATTTGGGATTTTAACAAAAGCTTCTTTATTGCTAGGAGCGCCAAGACGTGTGAATCTCATGACGCTTCTATTCTTCATCAATCAATGGTATCACATTTGTCATCATTGCCAATAAATAATTTTGAGAAAAAATATCAGGAAAGAATCAGGGACATACAGTGGCCTTTTTAAGACTGTTTGAATTTGTGATAGTCGTTTGTTCTGCTAAATTAATTTCTTTATCAAATGGATCAAAATAAAATTTCTTGTTTTTAAAATTTATCGTGACATTTCCATAATTTAAAAGGCTAGTCCCCATTGTTGATGTTTCTGTTGCTGAAGTTATCAAAGGAGAATTTTTAAAAATGGCTTGAGCTAGTTTTATGAGAGGCATTGGCTCATTATTGCCACTTTTGTTGATAATTTCCTTTTGTTCAAGTTCATCCAAGCGCTTTTGCGATATGTTATATAAACCACTCAGACCAGTATCAAACAAGACTTGATCTTTTACTTCAGTCTTTCCTTGTATTTCAAGCCAAAACAGAGGTTGTGATTGGTTTCCTGACAATGTAAGCTTGCTTGCATCTTGTTTCTCTAAAGGGATTTTTTTTCTATTGTTTGTCAATCTGATTAAGTTTCTTCGTGGCAATATCTGTATTATTGATTTATTTAACATGCTACTACCAATTGAGCCATCGACATTCAAACAATCTAAAAGAGTTCCTAAAATTTTATTTTCGACCAGTGACGTTGTGTTTTTAAATGGAACCCCTGCTATTTTTATTTCTGGAATTGTAACCAAATTAAGCGAAATACTAGTGCTGTTTGAAGCCTGTAGATTAAGAGTTTCATTGTTTTTAATCGTGATTTTTTTAAAAAGCTCCTCAGAGATTACACTCGGGACGCCTGTATCAAATACAAATTTATATGTGTTATTTTCAATCTCAATAGGGATAATGATTTTATCGTTTATATATTCATACTTAAATTCAGTATAATATTTTTTCTTCGAGCTGCTATTAACGGGGCCATGCGACATGGCAGATGTAAAAAACAAACAAAGACTAGCAATACTTACTAATTTTGATAATGCATTATTTTTCATGATTTTTTCCTCAAAGTTTTAAAGTGCTCATTAGAGGTATATCCATACCCAAATTCCGATATGGAAATATGTTTAAGAATTATACGTGTGATTGATGTGTTAGGGTATATTTCTACCAAAATCAATCGATTTTATTTAGAGACTTTACCAAAGAGCTCTGTATCAACATGATGATGAGTATGAAAGTATGAATTTATTCCCTTTTCGTAACTATTCAGCTCTTAGGTTGAGTTATGCTGAATGGTTGCCCTTTTCTATGTCTGATATTGGCTAATATCAAGGCCACAACTCAAAGAAAATTGAAACGCTAAGGCCATCAATAAGTGACAAAAATACCTTTTTGATTTATCATGTTTTTCTTAACATTAATAGATTAATAATATGTGCGGAATAGTTGCAGCAACAGCAAAAAGAAATGTAGTCGATATAATTTTGCAGGGTTTAAAAACTCTTGAATACCGTGGGTACGATTCTGCCGGAATCGCAATCAATCATAACAACACTATAGAAATTCGCAAACAAGCAGGCAAGCTGACAAATTTAGTGCAGCAGCTTGAAAATCAACCCATAGCAGGTCACTCGGGAATAGGGCACACACGCTGGGCTACACATGGAGAGCCTACCAGCAGTAATGCTCATCCACATGATTCAGCTCAAACTATTGCTATTGTCCACAATGGTATTATTGAAAATTATCTGCCGCTAAAAGTTATGTTACAGGAAAAGGGCTATGTTTTTAAATCCGATACAGACACAGAGACATTGGTGCACTTGATTCATTTTTATCAACAAGAACTGGACTATTCAGCGGCTTGTCACAAAGCCTTGCGGGAATTGGAAGGAGCTTATGCCGTAGCCATAACTAACAGCGCGGATCCTCAACGTATTATTGCCGCAAGAAAGGGCAGTCCCTTGATTGTTGGGCGTGGCAAGGGCGAAAATTTCATCGCCTCAGATGTTCAAGCTCTTATCAATGAAACCAAGCAGTTTCATTATCTGGAAGAAGGAGATATTGTCGAAATCACCGCTGATTCATGCGTCATCTACGATAAAAACAATAAAAGAGTCGAAAGAGAGCTTAAAACCGTAGAATTGACAGCAGAATCACTGACCAAAGAAGGATTTGAATACTATATGCTCAAAGAAATCTACGAGCAACCCACCGCAGTTGCCAATACTTTGGAAGATCGCTTGTACGATGGCAAGGTCTCACAGCATTTTATTGACTATGTTCTCGACCAGCATTTGTCACAGGTCAATCAGGTTCATATTGTCGCCTGTGGTACCTCTTATCATGCTGGCTTGATTGCCAAATATTGGTTAGAATCCATTGCTAAAATGCCGACTCAAGTCGAAATTGCTAGCGAGTACCGCTACCGAAATCCAGTTGTTCCAGCCAATACTCTGTTTTTGACCATTTCTCAATCGGGAGAAACTGCGGATTCGCTTGCGGCTCTACGATTTGCTCAGCAGCAAGAAGGTTATCTCACAACTTTAGCTATTTGCAATGTCAAAAACTCTACCCTGGATCGTGAAAGTGATTTCTGTTTAAAAACCCGAGCAGGTCCAGAAATTGGAGTTGCATCGACCAAAGCTCTAACAACACAAATGTCGGTACTGGCCTTATTAACATTAAAATTTGCAGAATTGAATGAGATAGATGCAGAAAAAAGAAAAGAACTGGCCAAACAACTCAGAAAGCTTCCAGGTATTATCAATCAAGCCTTGTTGCTTAGTGATAAAATCAAGAACATGGCACAGTTAATGTACGAGAGAAGCAGTGCCTTGTTTTTAGGGCGCGGAGTGCATTACCCCATAGCCCTTGAAGGCGCACTAAAGCTAAAAGAAATCACCTATATTCATGCCGAAGGTTATCCTGCTGGTGAACTCAAGCACGGCCCCTTGGCTTTGGTTGATGACAAAATGCCAGTGATTGCTGTTTGTCCTAACGATGACTTACTGGAAAAGCTCAAATCAAATATAGAAGAAGTTCGCGCCAGAGGAGGAGAGCTGTTTGTTTTTGTTGACCACAAAGGTGATCATGGTTTGGATATCGATGATGAGCATATAATTGAACTCGATGCCAGTGGCGAGTTTTGTTCCCCCATTGTCTTCAACGTTCCTTTGCAGTTGCTCTCCTATCATACAGCTGTAATGATGGGTAGAGATGTTGACCAACCTCGTAACCTCGCCAAAAGCGTAACGGTGGAGTAATCTATGCTATGCAACATATACCGATCTGATACCAAAACAGGCTTATACCTCTATCTTGCTAAAGGTAAGGAAATCAGCGATCTTCCAGAAGAATTACAAAAAATGTTGGGCAAATATACCGAAGTCATGGAGCTGGATTTAAATACTAGAAATAAATTAGCCAATGAAGATATAAATGTTGTAAAAGCCAATCTTAAAGAACAGGGTTATCATTTGCAGATACCTAAGGATATTGTTAAGAATGTTGTTAATTTTAGAGAGTAACAACCGTGAGGAAGCTTTAATAAATATCAAATTATGAAATTTGAATACTTTCGAGACCCTGATAATTTTGCATACAAAATAGATGAGCCTATAGAGTGCTCCATTTGTCATAAGGTTGGATTGTGGTTTGATGCTGGGGGATTCTATGGTGTCAATAAAATAGAATGCATTTGTGATGAGTGTTTATTAGCAGGAAAGCTTATTGATCTTGGTATAGAAACAAATGAGGCCTATCAAGGCAGTGATGAAGACAGAGAAATTATTAATTACAAAACACCAGCCCTACCAACATGGCAAGATAGAGAGTGGCTTTTTGTTAATGATGAAGGTTGTATATTCGAATGTGTGGCATCTAAAGCAGATTATGATAGTAAGGATGAGTTTGTAGCTTCATTTCTGCCAGAGGATAGTGACAATACTGACTTTGATTGGTTGTGGGATATGTTAACGGACAAAAAAATTGCTAATCACAAAGCAGGTAACTTTAATGTCTCTGTTTATTTGTTCACATTGAATGGTAAAAAGTACAGTACTTGGGATGCTAGTTAGTATTATGGGTATTAATACACTAAATAAAATGAAGTATAAAAATGTTCAACAACAAAATCAACTTACGTTATTAAAAATGAAAAAAATCGCTGATGATTATAGGAAACAACCAGACTCTTATCCTTGGTTGTTGGAAATTCTTGATCAAAAGAATATAGATGTGAAATCAGGAATTTTAATTTCTGCAAGTTCAATCCCCGAACAAGGTGGTAATTTATGGTATGCGACTTGGTTAACTTATGATAAACGGTTTTTTGATATCGAGATTATGGCTGATTATAATACACATCAACTGCTCGAAATTGATGGGTTTTGTGAGGCTTTTCCTGAAACATCAGCTCATTGCAAAGGAACAGGAAAATCTCCTACGTATTATCATTAGAATTATTAAAGAATTATAAATAGCAATGAAGTATTAGTATTTTTCTCCTTCATCTCCGACCAATATACCTCCATATATATTAGACATGCACAAAGTAAAACTTTTAAATTGTTAAAATCATCTTGCTTAAAGACTAATTAAGTGAAGCTTTAAAAGGTCTCAAATAGATAATGATTAGCAAATCAATACATAATCTTCATTCAAGTTTTCGACTTCTGTTCTAAAGTTAATCCGCAATTATTAATAAATATTAGCAAGTTTTAATTTTACTCAAATCCCGATAGAGAAATGCGTATTAAGGGCTTTTATTATCATCGTATTTTCAATATCTGGATTTTGGTTATCTGCGAGATGAGCTTAATTTATTAATTTTTACAAAAATTTTAAAGAGAAATAAAATATTTAAGGAGAATAAATATGAAGAATAACACGCAAGAAAAGAAAATCCCTTGTGCCACAAAAAACACATTGAAGAATAGGACTTATTATACGAATCTAAGAAATAAAAAATTAATAAACTCTTATCTTTTTATAATTTTATTATTGCTAAGTAATATCGGAAATGCAGGAATTGAAAATACTTTAAATCAGGATGCCCAAATTGTACCAAAGTTTGAGCAAAGTGAAACACCAAAGGGTTTATCTCAAGAGGATTGGCAAGATGTCAAAGCGAAAATTAATCAGAATCATTACAAAGCTCACAAGCAAAGTAATGGTCATTTTTTGAGCCGAAACATTGCTCAGAAATGGTCTATTAACTATGCTAAAAATGGTCTAACACATATTTCATCTTTATCTAAAGCAGACAAGTACAGTATAGGTTTGAAATTAAAGTCTATTGGATATCATGCGAAGTCTGTGTTTAAAGAACCAGAAAATATTGTCGCTAATAAGGATAAGCTTATTTACCAGTGGAGTGATGATATTCAGGAAATTTGGATCAACTCGCCAAATAGTTTGGAGCAATGGTTTGAGATAAAACACAAGCCAGCTGGTTCAAAAATAGGCCACGATTTGCAAATAACGATGCAATTGGATTCGAGCCTCAATGTCACACAAACGAATCAGTCTTTAAACTTCGCCAATAAAATCAGTTACGATAAATTAAAGGTCTGGGACAGCCTGCAACAGAGCATACCAGCAAAGATGCAATTGCAAGATAATCAACTCACCTTATTGATTGATGACACTAAGGCTATTTATCCGTTAACCATTGATCCAAGTTTCCAACAACAAGCTTATATCAAGGCTTTTAATGCTGGTGTTGATGATTCTTTCGGTTTTTCGGTGGCCATTTCTGGCGATTACATGGTAGTGGGTGCTATGGATGAAGAAAGTGGTACGGGTAATCCTTTCTCAAACAATGCTTTGCAGGCAGGTGCCGCTTATGTTTTTGAAAGAGACAGTGATGGGCAATGGACATTCCAAACCTATTTAAAAGCTTCTGACATAGATGCTGGGGATCGGTTTGGATTTTCTGTAGCCATATCAGGTGACACACTTGTTATTGGAGCCACAGGTGAGGACAGTAATGCAACTGGTGTGAATAACGATGATTCGGATAATTCAGAAACTAATTCTGGAGCAGCTTATGTGTTTGTAAGGAACAGCAACACAGGCGTTTGGTCTCAGCAAGCTTACTTAAAGGCATCCAATCCTGATGGTGGTTTAGGTGGTGGAACATTGGGTGATAATTTTGGGACTTCAGTCGCCATATCTGGTAATCGTATTATTGTTGGTGCTCCAGCAGAGGACAGTAATGCCACTGGTGTTGATGGCAATGATTTAAATAATTCATCTAGCAATTCTGGTGCCGCTTATGTGTTTGTCAGAGCAAATGATGTATGGAGCCAACAAGCGTACTTAAAGGCATCGAATACGGGAGCTTCTGATCGCTTCGGTTCAGCAGTTGCTATATCAGGACAAGCCGCTATTGTTGGCGCACCGAATGAAGACAGCAACAGTACAGGAGTCGGAGGAAATGAAGCCAACAATTCCGCATCAAGTGCGGGCGCGGCTTATGTCTTTACGAATCGAAATGCTTTGGGCGGGGAATGGCGTCAAGAGGCTTACTTAAAAGCTTCAAATACTGGAAATGGAGATCTTTTTGGGGGGTCAGTTTCGATTGATGGCAACTCACTTGTTGTCAGTGCGACCAGTGAAGATTCGGCCTCTATGGGTGTTAATGGTGGTGAAAACAATAATGATGCAAGTTCATCTGGTGCTGTGTATATCTTTACAGGCAGTCCAGCATCACCTGGGAATTTTTCAGATCTAGACTGGGATCAAACGGTCTATTTAAAAGCCTCAAATACCCAAGCAGGTGATGCTTTTGGTACTTCAGTTGCATTGTCAGATAGGATACTGGTTGTCGGAGCAAAATCAGAGGATGGTATATCGACAGGTATTGATGGTGATGAAAATTTTGATTTATTTAATGGAAACTCAGGTTCGGCTTATGTTTTTCGGTTAAATACATCTAATGTTTGGAGTCAAGTCTCCTACCTTAAGTCGTCCAACTCAGAAGGCAATGATAATTTTGGCCAATCAGTAGCGGTCTCGGATGAGAGTATCGTGGTTGGGGCCAATAATGAAGATGGTGATGAATCTCAAGTGGATAACAACAATACTTTAGACTCTGGAGCAGCCTATGTTTTCACCAGTACAGAAAGCATCTGGACTCAACAACGCATCACAAAAGCTTCTAATATAGATGTGGGTGACCGTTTTGGTCAAGCTGTAGCTATGAGCAGTTCTACACTTGTTATCGGTGCTTTCAAAGAAGACAGTGGCAGTTTTGGAGTTGATGGTGATGAAGATGATAACACACGTAATGATGCTGGAGCTGTGTATGTTTTTACTCGAAATAACTCAGGCAGTTGGGTGCAACAAGCCTACCTTAAGGCATCCAATCCAGATGCTAATGATTGGTTTGGTTACTCGGTGGCAATTTCTGGCGATACAATTGTTGTTGGCGCACGAAATGAGTCCAGTAATGCAACAGGTGTAAATGGTGATGAAAATAACAACCTCAGCAATGATGCAGGAGCTGTTTACGTTTTCACACGAAGCAACAATATTTGGTCTCAACAAGCTTATATCAAACCATCAAATACTGGAGCTGGTGACTTCTTTGGTTTTACCGTAGCTGTCTCACAAGATACTTTAGCTGTCGGAGCAGTGTTTGAAGACAGCAATGCCATCGGTATTGATGGCGATGATAATAATGATTCAGCCATACATTCAGGTGCGGCTTATATTTTTGTTCGTGATGACTTGGACAATTGGAGTCAACAAAGTTATATTAAGGCTTCAAATACCGATGCATCTGATGAATTTGGTCGTACAGTTAGCCTCTCAGGTGATACTTTGATTGTTAGTGCCAACCGTGAAGACAGTGATAGCTCAGGAATTGGCGCTAGCAATAACAATAATGGCAATGACACTGGAGCTGTTTATGTGTTTGCCAGAGAGAACGGAACTTGGCAACAAGAGGCATTTGTTAAAGCACTAAATGCAGGAAACAATGATGAGTTTGGTCGCTCAATCGCCTTGTCTCCATCAGGCTTTACTTTTGTTGTGGGAGCACGTAATGAAGACAGTAACTCTCCTTTTAGTCCAAATGATAATTCTTTGAGTAATTCTGGTGCTGTTTATGGTTTTAGAAAAGCCTTAGGTACTTGGAGCTCTTTTGGGTACATCAAAGCACCTAATCTAGATGGCGGTGATTGGTTTGGTGATTGGTTGGCAATGAGTGACGATGATACTATTGTTGTTGGAGCCAGTCGTGAAGACAGTCAAAGCAAAAACAATAACTCTGGAGAAAATGATAACAGCTTAAATAATTCTGGAGCAGCTTATGTTTTTACCAGTGATATCATTGGTAATTGGTCACTACAAACGTATCTAAAAGCTGCAAATTCAGGAGATACAGATGGTTTTGGTTCAACTGTTGCCATTTCTGAAAACGCATTGGTTGTAGGCGCTTCACTTGAAGACAGTAGTACGGGATTTTCAGACAATGATTCAGCTGTGGATTCTGGTGCTATTTACATTTACAACACATCTGATGTGATATTTGAAAATGGATTTGAATAATAGTTGATAGTAAGGAGCTACAGTTTGACTAATGTTAAGCTGTAGCTCAATTCTTATATTTCTCAAACGCATTCTTATAGTGCGACTTTGGTGTTTATTTAAAAATAAGTCTCTTTAAAATCGAGGTGTTTTGTCTGTGCTTTTTCTAAGAGTTTGATAAATTCTTTCTCATTTTTTACGGAGTCGAAATAATCATTTGATACCATAAATGGATAATTATAAAAGCCAGCATCAATGGCTTTTTTTAATGTTATGATGCAGTTTTTTGTATCACCCAACAATCCATAATAGGACGAAAGATAATATAAAGTTTCGCCATCAGAATCAGCTGTTTGAGCAAGTTTTTGCACAGCAGCGATACCAATTGCGTTATTGCCTTGGATATAGGACTTGAAAACAATGGCAACATTGGCCCATAAGCCGCCTTGATCAACTTCAATGACTTGATTAAAGTAGGCTAAGGCTTCTTGAGTATTGCCTAAGCGCCGCTGTAATAGACCATTCCAGCCTAATGTAAAGGGGCTTTCTTTGTATAGTTTTACTTGGTTGAGTGCTTTATGGTACATTTTTGCACCAGAATAGGTACCTATCAATGATCTAAATTTAGGGTTGTATGGATCTAATCTAACTGCATTTTCCATTTCTTCTATAGCCGCATCAACCATACCTGTGTAACGGTAAATATACCCCAAGGTAAAATGTGTATTGGCATTGGTTGAGTTTATTTCAACCATTTTCTTTACCAGTCCAATAGCACTGTCAATGCGATTGGTTTCAGTGTAAAACATCGAGAGATATGACAGAGCGCTTAAGAGTTCAGGGTTTAATTGTAAGGCTTTTTTGTAGTATTCTTCAGCTGTTTGATAAGGTAAGTCTCGCAAGCTAAATTGTTTAAATCGGCGTACCCTATCACCCATTTGAACATAGGATAAAGCATAGCCAGCATCGAGTGATATAGATTTTTTCAGCATTTCAATGGCTAATTTGTTACCGCTGCTGGTGTAGGGATAGGCGATGCTACGTAAATAATATTCATATGCCAATGGATTGCTCGAAATGTCATATTGAATTCGTCTAATCTCAGAACTGGAAAATTTAACTTTTAAAACATCAATGACTTTCTTTGCAACGATATCTTGTAGATCAAAAAAGTTTTGCGTCGCAGTTTCAATTTGCCGCGAACGCCAGACTAAGTCACCTGTTTGTATATTAATCAATTCAATGTTAAGTCGAAAAATATCTCCAACTCTTGCATAATTGCCATTAAGAATATAGTCAACTTTGATTTTTTTTCCAATAGCAATGGGATCGGTGTTAAGTTTAGTGTATTTACGAATAGAAGCCGAAGGCCTTACCGAAATATTTCTAAGGTAACTTAAGTCTCCAATGATTTGGTCTGCTAGAGCAAAACCAAAATAATCCGTTTGCTGGTTTGGTATCGTATTAATAAATGGCAAGACAGCAATTTTTGGTGTGCTTTTGTTGGATTTAATCGTTAATAAATAAAGAGTCAGAAGAAGGAGAGGGATAGAAAAAAACAAAGCAAATAGGCGATGCCTTTTTCGTTTGTTATGTATTTTTCTAGATACAGCTGGAGTCACTTCTTTTGCTTGGAGGGTTTCAGCAATAAATTGATAACCACGTCCATGAATTGTTTTAATAACTTTTTGCGCTTGACCATTATCACCCAAAGCGCCTCGAGCATTTTTAATGTGGTTGCTTAGAGTTGCATCCAATACAGTTCGACCCTCCCATATGTTTTGAAATAGTTCATCACGTGTTACTAATCTGTCTTTATGGGCAATCAAATAGTGAATTAAGTCAAAAACACGTGGTTCTACGTCTATTTTTATCTCATTGTATTTTAAGGTAAAGTTCTCTGTATCTATTTCGTAATTATTGAATTGATAAAGCAATAAATGTCTCCTAGTTTATTGATCATTACACCTGATGAGGCATTCATGTGACCAATATATCAAATATGTTAGAGAGACATAACTTAAAACGCTTAGATTGTTTAAATTATTTTGGTTTTTAGCACCAGTGTTAAAACTGAAAATAATAAGGATGATAAATAAGATAATTAAGTTTTAACCGGACACAAGTGCGCGAAGGCGATAATCTAGTAAATCTGACTCAAACCTCCTCAAAAATGTTAAAACCCAAATCCCGATATAGAATCACGAATGGCGCGCGAATTATAGTGCAAGTAGTTGATATGCATAAGGAATTCACAAAAACCGAATACACCTCGTTGGTGATGAGATTTTTTTGATAATTTCTTAGGTATATTAAGGGCTTGTGCTAGCATCGTGATTTGGGGATTAATTGATTTGGAGTATGAAATGAAAATAACCTTGACGCCAAAATATGGGACAGGCTTTTCGTATTAATGCACCTCAGAAACCACCAAAAAGCTTCATCGCCATAATAGCTTTCTGGCAATAATTTGTTCAAAACTATTTGGAAATAAATATCAATCAAGCTACAGGCATTGGTTAATTTGCTTATTAATATTACGATTGCCAAAGGCAGAATGGCGAGAGCAATTAATTTTCTTTTGAGTGATAGTGTCATTGTAATTAAGTAATTTCAGAGGAGTGAGATAGTAAGGCTCTATTGAAAGAATTAATCTTGACTAGATGGTGAAATTTTTGTGAATTTGTTTTAAGTTACGAAAAAAACTTTAAAGAAAAAGGATGAGGGTGGCTTATTTCTAGGGGATTATATTATTCCGTCCTGAAAACAATAACACCCAATTCTAGATATAGAAAATACGATGGAAATTAATCAGTTTTAATTTTTCGCTGTAAATCTCTGTATTGGCATTTGGATCCGTATATTTGTGCAAATGTTTTTTTGCTTATTTTTTTTTGCAAATATTTCTTGAAATTTTTCATGATAGGATTTAGGATTGATGTGATGAAAAAAGGAACCATTTACCACGCAAACAGTAAGACTACCAAGTCGGTTAATACTGTAAAAGTAGCCAAGCACTGGGATTCTAATGGTAAGAATCCACCTCGACAGTGGCTGCATAACCTGTATATTAGAGAAAAAGTATTATTACATCCACTAAATTGGCATGGTGGCTGTTGGTTTAATTGGTTGCAAAATAAATATTTTCAATCGCCCTCAGAAAATGCGCTTTCCTTGTGTTGTGGCAGTGGACAAAATGAACGGCGTATGGTGCAAGTGAGAATAGCCAAAAAAGTGACGGCTCTGGATATTTCTGAAGGACAATTGAAGCGTGCCAGAGAAGAGTCGGAAAAAGTTGGTTATGATCAAATTATTGATTATCAACATGCTAATATTCAAGAGGTCATCTTGCCAGAAAATCAATACGATAGTGTTATTGTTGTAGCAGGATTACATCATTTGGTAAATTTACCTCATGTGTTTAAACAGATACATAGAACACTAAAACCCAAGGGTATATTTGTTTTAACTGAATATGTTGGGCCTGATCATATGGACTATACTCCTTGGGAAAGGGAATTGATTCAAAAAACCTTATTCTCTCTGGATGAAAATAAACGTAGAGGAAAATCATTAGGTTATTTAATGGAACGTGCTGGTTTGCAAACCCGAGAACAAGCTATATTAAGAGATCCATCTGAGGGAGTCAACTCTTCTTTAATTATGCAAAATCTCAGAAACTATTTTAATGTTGATGTTGAAATAGAAATGGGTCACTCATTACTACGAGAATGCTTGTATGATTTGGTTGATAATTTTTCCTATGATGATAAAAAAGATCAAAAAATTCTCGATGATTTAATTAATCTTGAACGTTCATTAAGAAAGCATAAGATTATTGAAAACCACCATGTCTTTGGTGTTTATAGACCCAAATATAAATAATTATAAAACCTGTTATCCTTTATTTCAAGCAAGAAGCAAAAGGTTTGGTGGCTAATGTTGAACTTGTAATAAAGCTTTAATGTTTTTTGATAAGCATTCGGCTCGATGAGCAAAAGTATGCTTGTTTTTAATAAACTCTACGCCTTGTTTGCTTGTTTCTTGTTTTTTATTAGGCTCTCGCAAATGAGACTCAATCAATGTTTTTAACTCTGTAGAACTACTGTAAACAAGCAAATACTGCTCGATTTCACCAAGACCCCGAACCTTATCAGTCATAATGGTTGCGCCTGAGGCAAGGGCGTCAAATATTCTATTTGATATGAAGCCTTTTTCTCGCATGTCTTGCCAATGATCATTAAGTAGAATATCTGCAGATCCATAATAGCGGTATAAATGCTGATTTTCTATATGCTCACCTTTGATGTATTTTGCAGGAATAAGCTTTCGCCAATCATTGCCATAAACATTTAAATCAAAGTCAGTGGGAAGTAGGTCTTTTATAATTTTTCTATACACTTTTCTGGAATTGCCAACAAATAACAGTTGGCATTTGTATTGTTTGATTTCATTTTTGCTAGGCAGGTGAAAACGCTGGATATCGGTACATTGCAACAAGCATTCTACAGGAGTCGATAACTGTTTTGTCAGGACTTTTGTCCAATACTGTGAGGCAATAAAGACTTTGTCGTAGTGTTGGTATTCTGCAAGACTGACTTTATCTGGGTGGGAGATGTTCCACATTAAGTTTAATTGGTGGGGGTTGACTGCATACTGGCTCAGCCCTCTAAAGACAAGTACAACATCATAGTTAAGTCCTTGCTCGGTATTCCATTCCGATAACACTTGTAACTTTACTTCGTAATGAAGCTTAACAAGTTGTCGTTTTAACAGAACAGCCATGTGGTAATCCCCCCAGTTTTTTGCACTTGACCAACAAGGGACGGGAATTTTAATAGCGATAGAGGTTTTTGCAAAATGCTGTAAAAGCGTTGTTGAGATACTATTGGCTCGATGCGAATAGGTGTGGTGTTTTATTACTTGTTTTTTTAATTGCTCGACTTTTTTCTTTCTTTTTATAGGGTTAGAAAGATAGTCCTTTAACAAATCTTCGAGTTGTTGAGGGGTTTCATAATAGGGCAATTCACCAGAAAATAGCTCTAAAGAGCCTTTTTTACCATTTGTGATGACCAGAGCTCCACTCATCAAAGCATCAAAGACACGGCTATTGACCGAGCCATAAGGTTTGGTAACATGGTTGGCATCATCAATCACAATTTTGGTGTTGTGGTAAATATTTGGGATTTGCCTGTATTCAACAAAGCCTTTGGCGTGCGCTTTAAAAGGAGAGAAGTTCTGCCAATTGGCTCCATAGACATGAAAATCATAGTTTGAAAGTATGTTCTTGCTTAGTGAGGACATGATGTCTCTGGGATGTCCCCAGTAACTGCCCGTAAAACAGATGTCACTGCTGTATTTGTTGCAAGGTTCATCAGGTGTTTCGAAGCGAGTTGGATTGGTAGCAATAGGAAGCAAAACAGCTGTTTGCTGGCTGTTTGTTTTAATATAATCACAAGATGTTTCGCTTGAGGCGAAAATCAAATCATAGCTGTTAAACCAAGTAGAGCTGCACCACTTATCAAACCAATTTCTGGCCCAAGCTAGGGTTAATAGTTTTTTATCTCGTTTTGGTATTTTTGTTAAATCGTACTCATCAAGTAGGTTAAGCAAAACATCTACTTGTTCTGGGATATTATACCATTGCCCTTTTAGGCGGCTTAAAAAAACGATATTCCAGCCTAAGCCTCTGAGCGATAAAGCCAATTCTTGGGCGGTGTAATAGTCTCCAGCTGTAACATTTTCTCCATGATCGGTCACGGCTATGGCTAAAGTCAGTTTGGAGCTGGAGTAGAGTTGTTTTTTAGCTGATATTAGCTCCTTCCAGTAAGATTTTTTAATGGGAAAAAACCATTTCTTTTGAAATTTTTCACTTGTTTTTACTTCGGCTATTTTTGAGTTTGGCTTGTACAAAACTTTTGACTCTGATGAAAAATAGTGACTAAAACCATTTTGATTGAGTCTTAGGCATAAATCTAACATCGACTCATGGTAGTGGTAACTGTCATCCAAACCTTTGTGGAGCAAAAAAACATTCCTTGAAATTAAACAACACTTTGCAGACACTGCGATTCTTTTCTCATCGTGTTGATGAGATAGACTCAATTCTTCTCCAAATCCTATGTTTTTAACTTTAAAATGAGTTTTGTGGTCAATAAATGAAAGCCCGGTGCTGTATAGCTGTGTGTTTTTAGGTTTTCTAAAGACGGATTTCCACAGGTTTTTTATAGAATTAATGGCCCGTTCTTTGGCATTCATTTCTACATCGACAAACGGCCTGCACAACTGCGGACCGATGGCTCCTGTTTTTTCGTTGGCCAGTTCAAGCAATTGGTCTAGCCAGTGAGTTAATGGCACTGTATCGCAATCCATAAAGACTAGGTATTGACCTTGGGCTATTTTAGCACTTTGATTAAGCGCTTTAGTTGTTGAGGATTGCTTGTTGATTAGTGTTGTAGGTATTGACTGGTATTTCTTTTTTAGCAAAGGAGCCCCCGTTGCTAAAGTATCAACAATAATAAGCTCAAAGTTAATATTTTTAGTAGAGGATAGTAAGGCTTTAAAAAAACGTTTGGTCTTCGCCAGACTGTTGTGAATAACAATAATCGATACAATGCATTCTTTATTGGGGATAGCTTTATGTTCGTGAGTTTTTAACCATTTCATAAAAGGCGGTTTATTTTAATGGTTTTTGGGTGGTAAAAGTAAGCATTTTTTTCACTTCAGGGTGGTCGCTTTCCATGGTGTCTAAAGAAACGATAAAGCCAATTTCTTGCAGGTGATCTGTTATGTCTTTACCAAAATCAGTGTAAACCAACGACCGTCCTCCAATACCATTGCCGTGGTAATGGGGTTGTTCAAGAAAAATATCTTCATCTGTTGTAGTATCAACCCGATAGTTTGTTTTAGCTCTCATGGGCAAATGAACGGGTATGGTAAATATATGATAACCAGCTGGTTTTAAAACACGGTATATTTCTGCAAATGCAATCCAGGGGCGCCTAACATGCTCCATAATATCCGATGATAATATTAAGTCAAAACTATCGTCATTGTACGTTAATGCCTCAAGAGATTGGCACACAACGCCGTCTTTTTCTTCACCATAGTTTACATCGTCCCAATAAAAGGAATTGTGGTAATTTTCAAAGTCCTTAAATAGCTCTCTAAATGGCCCAATTACTCCTGGCTCATAGATATGCATGGTATTAAATTGAGTTACATTAACCAACTCTGTTAAATTAAGTCCTTGGTAATTTTTGTAGGTGTTTAATATTGACTCAGCTTGTCCTCTGTATCTTAATGAGGCGCGACACTTTTCACACTGATAGCCTTCTCTAAAAGAGGGGTTGTTTTTTTTAAATTCACCAATGTGGCCACAAACTGCACAATGCCCGATATAGTTTTCCATATTTGTCCTTTGCTAGTATTAACGTTAATATTGTATAAAAATCAAGAGTTGTTTTCTACGATAAACTGAATAAGCGATCAATTATGTCATTGTATTGATCGCCTATTTTATCGCTCTTGTCTTTGCTATAAGAGCAGTCTGAATTTTCTGATAGCTTTGTTATCATCTTTTCAAGTTTCACTAAAAAATCATCGGCAGAATCGGCCACGATTATCATAGGGTCATCCAGTGGTAGCCCTGGTAGCTTGCTGCTTAAACTTTTAATACCAAGTTTTTTATACATTTTTAGTTTAATAGGGTCCATAAATTTAGAGATGCTGTCTTCAACATGAGGAACCACTGTAAAATTTGTATGCTGTAATACTCTGAGTAACTGGATTTCATTAATCACACCATGGTAGATGCAATTTGATTTTTGTAATAATTCAACCATGCTTTCTGAACTTCTTACGGATGTTCCAATGATATGAAGGAAACCATTGTGCTTTTCTAAAAGTATGCAGACCTTATGCAGTAGCTGCCAGTCAATTCGGTCATTCAAATTACCCGAATAGACGAGATTGATTTCTCCATCGACCAATTTTCTGGTGAAATTGCAGTTTTGAGGAGTGGTGTACCAGTTTTTTATCACTTTTGTATTTTTGTTTGCAAGGAAATTAAGTTTTCTAAAATACTGTAAATTTTCAGGTGAGTTTGAAACAACTTCATCAGCCATATTAATTAATTCATAATATTGTTTCAATCCTACAATTCTTTTTTCGGGTGTGGTTATCCATTTTATTTGATTATCGACCAGATCAACAATTGTTTTGTATTCTTTAATGATAGGAGAAATTTGATTAAATATGGTATGCAATGGAAACAGTATCATCACGGTATTGCTTGGATAAATTCTTTGAGAATCTAAAAAGCACTTAAATTTATCGTTAAAAGAGTTCCAGCCAGAGTTGTTGCTATGAGAAATGAGCTTGTACTCAACACCATCGAGTGTATATTCGCACTGTTTTTGTTTTAATACATCGTTTAAGACGATTGAGAAGTTATCAAACTGGCTCTTTGTGTTCATTAAATTCGTCAAATCTTTGTCGCTAATCACTTCTATTATTGTAATCTTGCAGTTCGGATTGTTTTGTTTGTAGTAACGGGCAATATGATCTATTCGGCGGCCGTAAATTCCTGAGTCGTACTGTTTCCAAATTAAAACAATGTTCTTTTGTAGAGGACTTGTTGGTCTTTTGTAGTTGAAAAACGGATCAAATTTAAAGACATGTTTAGCGCTTGACTGGCTTTTTGCTTGTTGTTCTAGTTTTTTAAAAGTCGTGTATGAAGAGTCAATAGAAAAATCGGCAGGAAGCTTGATAGTCCTCTTATATTCAAGAGCTTGTTTGAGTTTCTCATTAAAGTTATCTTGAGTGAAAAGATAAAGGCCTGGGATGTTTTTTAGGTCTTCAACCGAAGCGCTTAAAGGAGTTAAAACAGGCCGGCCTATTGCTAATCCATCGCCAATTTTAGAGCTTATTTGCAACTTGTTTATTGACTTGTTTTCATTGTTAAGATCAGGGAACCCTGTGATAATCACATCGTACTGGATTAATGTTTCATACAAGTCATCGCTAGAAACCGAGTCAAGAATTAGTGTGTCTGCAGTTTTTAAAGTTTTTCGCATTGTTGGAGGGTTAAAATCACCACCAATGGCTAAGGTTACCTTGTTTGATGAATCCTTGTTAAACGATGCAATGGCTTTGACCAGGCTGTCTATGTTTTTGTGCGGTCGAATTGTTCCGATAAAAACAGCAGTTAAATTGTTTTTGTCGAAGCGTTTGTTAATTTTACCAGAATATTCTTTGCGAGCATGCCGTACAATACTGCCACCGTAAAGTGCTTGAATTGATTGGCTGGCCACGGATTTAGTGATCAATCTCTTTTGGTAATAATTGGCCTTATTTTTACTAAAAATTCCATAAGGCTTTAATTTTGAAGCCTTTGTATCTAAAAATGCATCTTCATTATCATCGATGTCAAGAATACATGCAGTCTCAGAATGGGCTAACATACTCGCTAGTTCAAAGCTGTGTAAACGGTATTTGCAAATCCAAATAGTATCAAATTCGATTCCGTAGTTTTTAATAATGCTTTGGTAGTTGTAGCGATCTTCATAAGGAATAAGAACAATATTGATATCGGCATTTTGCAACGGGCTCCAAAGATGTTCGCCATAATCGCCAAAAATATAGGCGAAGAGAATAACCGGACGTTTAGAAGCAATGATATCATACAGAACTTTAGCGCGTCCTATTGGGTTATGTGCTCCTTCCCATACTGTAATTGCAACGGCTCCCGCTTGCTTTGAAAGTTCCAAAGCTTTGTTTAAATCAGAATATTTATCGATAGTATTCCAATGGCTTGAGATGTTTTTATTGCTGAGTGATGTTATTCCTTTTTCGCTCAGTGTTAGGAGTTCAATAGAGGCTTGGTTAATACTGGAAAGAAGTGGTGATTTATAAAATGTTTTGTTGTTAGCATTTTCAGAACTTGGGTTTTCAACGGTGCTTTGGCAAGGCATACCATTAAGTTTAACAACTGGGGTGCTGTGCTTGTTTTTAGAGGTCAGCCAACCTTCAATAGCTCCATTGTTAATACCGTTAATATGGCCTTCGTTTTTTAAGGGAGTCACTGCTGGAGCAATTTGTTTGCTTATTGTTTTTGTTATTGTTTCTGTTTTTAGAAGACTGGTTTTGAGTTTGCTGTCCTTGTCTTGTTCTGTTTTGTTGTTCGGAGTCTGTGTTTTTTGTGGCTGACTCTGTTTTAAAGGGCGTGTGTTTGATATCGGTTGTGATTTAGCTTGAGATATCGCTTGTATATGATATTCGCCCATAGCATTTGTGTAGCCAGTATTGCGGTTTTCTTTTTGACCATGCAAAATATAATGAACCAAGGGGTTAAGGCCGGATTTTTTTACATCAGGATAGCGTTGTATGTATTTGCTTGTATTGAAGGATGGATTTGGGTCTCTAGATTCTCGCCAACCGTACAAGCAAAAATGACTCAATGGATCCATCTCAGACTGCCAGACATCATGGTATCTTGTTAAATAATAAAAGGGTGAAAATAATTCAGATTGGATAATTATGGTTCTATCATAAAAGAACCGTTTTTTTTCTTCATTTAATACAGCTGTCTTAAATAAAAATTCTATTTTCGATGGTTGAGAGAGGTTTTTGCTTATTTTTCGAGTGAATGGTTTGTTGGACAATACTTTATTAAAAGCTGAATCACCTATTTTTAAGCGTTTTTTCAATTCTGAAATACGCTTAATAAACTGCTGCTTATTGTCTTCTAAACGGTTCAAAGAATTGCTGAGTTGCTGTTGTTGTTTTTGCAGCAATGATTCTTGACTAGTCTGTTTTTTTTCAGCGACTTGTAATTTTTGTTTGTTAATTTCCAGTTCTATTTGATAATTGTTGATTGCTTTCTTCAGGCTTAAGTTTTCTGTATTGGATGTTTTATGTTTGTCCGTTATCTGCTTGTTTTTGTACTTTTCATTGCTTAATAAATTTTCAAGATTTTCTTGCGTATGTTTGTGGTTTTTTAGTTCTTTTTTAAAGGATGATATTTCCGTTGTCAGTTTTTTATGGCTGCGAATTAATTGTTTGTTTTTCTTCTTGGCTTTTTTATTTTTTTTCTTTAATGATAAGATTTCTGCTTTGTATGCTTTGGCAGTGATTGTTAACTGGTTGTTTTCATCTGTTTGATTTCTTAATAAATGTTCAAGCTCTTTCTTTTTTTCTTCATGTTTTTTTATTATTTGCGTGAGACTGGAGGTTTTCTCTTCTAATTTTGTTTTGTGTTGGTTTAACTCAGATATTTCATCTGATTTATTTCTTACATCTTCGCTAGCTCGCTTGTTTGAATCTTGTAGGTTTTTAATTTTGTGTTCTAGCTGATTTGTTTCGTCTTCTAAAGATAGGATAATTTGAGCGAGATTGTCTTTTTCCGCCTCAAGCAGATTTTTGCTATCAGTCAGATCCTTTACACTGTTATTTAAATTTATATTGCTTGCTGAAAGTTCTTTGAGGTTTTGCGATAAGATTTTGTTTTTGTGATTTCCATCGAGTTTATCTTGTTTGTAGTCTGATTCATTTTTTATCAGTTGTTTATTGAGCTTTAAATTTTGATTCATCAAGTTTGTATAATCATGTAAATAATACTTTATTGAGTTATTAAAATCTTTTCTTAGCGTGTCCAGTTCCTTAAAATCAGTAAATCTAGACTCGGATATTAACTTTATTAAAGATTTTAAATAGCTTGGTATATCATCAGACAAATTCTGTTCTTTTATGGAGTGATGCACTAGCTTTTTTGAATAAGTTTCCTTAGCCGTTTTTTTAATCTCAGCGTCTAAATCAACACCAATAAATTGCGATAGAGTTTTTAGCAAAGCCTCAATATTTTCATAATCTTGGTTGAACCGAATCAGAATTCTTTCTTTGCTTCTGCTGTTTAACTCAGACTGAAAGAAATAATGAGACCAAATCATCATGCTTTTTACTAGAGAGAATTGGTTTCTTTTTTCAAGAGATAATGAAACCTCAAGAATGCTTCTATAGCTTAAGATACACTTTGTTTCGATGTTTAATTCTTCAAGTGCTGCCTCCCAAATAGGAAACAAGAGACACATTCTTGGGTCTTTGATAAAAAACAAATTTACATAATTAAATTCTTCTTGAATAATTACTTTTGCTTGTTCAACATAGTTGCGGAATTGATTTTTGTGGATATCTTTGACAGTAAACGAGTATTCGTCCCATGAAACATTGTTTTCTTCGAGCAGGTTTTGGTTAAATTTGTAAATTTTATAGTTTTCAAAAAAACCTTTAGGGTTGTCTGCTCTTTTCGGCATGGTGTCTGTTCTGCCGATATGACAACCCATTAGTGAAACTAAGTTCGAAAGAACAGATGTTCCTGATCTATGCATTCCTAGAACAATAATACACTTCTTCATATTTTATAAAACTCTTGTTTTTTTGATTAATATTTCACCCATGAGACCTTAATATATGTGACTGTCTCAGAGGTATTTGATTTGTGGTTTGTCATTCTATCATTTAACTTATTTTCTTTGGATTAATTTTCAACTATTTTTAAAATTCTCGGACAAACACAAATTACCTGTTTATTTTATATGTTCTCGTTATAATAGTAATCTTGGTATCCAAATCTCAGTATGAGTGATGAGGCTTTTTGAGGATTTCTTAGACATATTAGGGGGCTTGCGCTAGCATCGTGAGTTCTATATCGGGATTTGGGTCTTACTTTTCAAAATGTGTATTTTATTAGCGAAACTTTTTGGGCAATATTTTTAGAGTCAATGACATTTAATAATTTAGAAAAAAACAAAGCAAGCAGCATGACTCCAGAGAGCAATAGTGATTTATTAGTCAAAACTTTGCAAGACCTCGAAGCTTTAAAGAAACAATTGCATGTTTTAGAAGCTGAAAATATAGCTATTAAAAAATCAATTTCCTTTAAAGTTTCTTGTCTGATTTTCTTGCCTTTTCGAAAGCTAATTAATTTATTTAAAGCTGAAAAACAACTTCCACAAAACCCAATCTTAGCCAGTTGTGATAGAGCTAGCTACAGTGCAGGTTATTTAGAAATAAAGGGCTGGGCTTTATCGGTCAATACTATTTCTCATATTGAGGTCTATTTGCAAGATGAATTTGTTGGCAATGCTGTTCTTGGTCTCTGTAGAGATGATGTTCTGCAAGCCCATCCGACATTTCCTGACAGCCAGCTCAGTGGCTTTAGCCTGCAATCACAAATTATTAATAAAGGAGATGTTGTTAGTCTTAAAGTTTACGATAAGCAACAGTATTGTGTAGAGCTTTTTAAAGTGGTTATTCCAGATGTTAAAACTATGAGCTTAAATATTCAGTACGAAATCTTTAGACAACAAACTCAAACTCTTTTTGCATCAGAAGTAAAGGTATTGCAGAAAACATCATTTTCAAATAACCCTCTGATTTCTATTGTTGTTCCCGTGTTTAATGTAGAGGCTTCTTGGCTAGACCTTTGTATTGAATCGGTTCTAAATCAATTGTATTCGAACTGGCAACTTTGTTTGTACGATGATGCTTCAACAAATATGGAAACGATTGAGTGTTTAAAAAAGTGGCAGGCTTTTGACAGTAGAATAACCATGGCTTTTGGCGAAAGCAATAAGGGTATCTCTATAGCATCAAACAAAGCTATAAAATTAGCAACAGGCGAGTTTGTTGCATTGTTAGATCATGATGATGAATTGTCCGAAAGTGCTTTATTGCAGGTTGTCGCTTGTTTGAATCAGGATACTAGTTTAGATTTTATTTACAGTGATGAGGATAAAATTGATCAACAAGGAAAGTTGTGCGACCCTCACTTTAAATCTGATTTTAATCATGAGGCACTGTTGTCTCACAACTATATTTGTCATTTTTCGGTCATCAGAAAATCAATAGGAGATAAAATTGCTTGGTTTCGTCAAGGATTTGAGGGTTCACAAGACCATGATTTGTTTCTTCGGATAATTACACAAACAAAACGAATACACCATATACCACGTGTTTTGTACCATTGGCGAAAAGTCGAGGGAAGTACTGCAATTGCAACACAAAATAAAGATTATGCAGAAGCAGCAGGCAAAAAAGCGGTTATGTCTTACATTGAGAGCCAAGCAATAAAGGCAGGTGTCAAAGAGGGCTTGTTCCCAAATAGTTATCGTGTTAGGTATGAAGTGGAAGGTTCTCCATTGGTCAGTATAATCATTCCCTTCAAAAATGAGTTGCAATTATTGCAAGCCTGTATCGCGAGCCTCATTGAAAAGACCAGTTATGAGAATTATGAAATTTTGTTAATCAACAATCAGAGTGATGAACGGCTTGTACGTTATTGCAAGTCACTTGTTAAAAAGCACAAGACTATAAAATTATTAAATTTTGATGAAGAATTCAACTTTTCTAAACTCAATAATTATGCTGTCTCTAAGACAAAAGGTGATTTTGTCTTATTTCTTAATAACGATATTGAGGTCATCAATAATGACTGGTTGACGGAAATGGTAGCACAATTACAACAAAAAAATGTTGCTGCTGTTGGTGCCAAGCTGTTATACGAAGACAATACAATTCAACATAGCGGTATTGTTGTCAACAAAACGGGAGCCGTTCATCCCAATAAAGGACTTGAGGATTTATCCGTTGGTTATTTTCAACGAGCCAACTATGTTCAGTATGTTTCAGGCTGTACTGCTGCTTGTTTATTGGTAAAAAAACCTGTGTTTTTACAGGTTGATGGATTTGATGAAGAGCAATTTAAGGTGGCCTACAACGATGTGGATTTGTGCTTAAAAATAAGACAAAAAGGATATTTCATTACCTATACCCCTTATGCCAAGCTTTATCATTATGAATCAAAGTCCAGAGGACTGGATAATGATGCAGAGAAAATCAAGCGTTTTTCTCAAGAGATAAAAAGCTACCAAAAACTCTGGGGGGACATTTATAAAGAAGGCGACCCTTACTACAACCCAAATTTAAAACAAGCATCTGAGAAAATTTATCTAAATATCAAGTCTCCCAGTCACAAGCCTTAAGATAAATGCTAGGAGCTTGTCCGAGAATAGGAATCGTAGCGAAGGAAAGCTGGATTTACGCGTATCATCGTGATACTTGCCCACTTCCAAATGGGTTAACATGAAAATCCTTTCCAGAAGGATTTTTGTGCTATTTTCCGTTTCTTCCCGTCGAATAGAGCGATCAACTTAACATTCGTTGACAATGATAGCTTGTTAATATGGCTTGCATCCGTTATATTCATCACTGCTAAACCTAACTTTTCTATAGTGACAATACAAAACAATAACGCAGCAGCAAAACCACAAAGATACATCATTGTGGTCTTTTTTATAGCTCTCACTCCTATTTTACTTCTGGCTAATACTGTGCAGGCTGGTACGGTGCCAGATTTAATTTTTAAAAGTGGTTTGGAGACATTGTACACATTGTCTTACAGCGCAGATACTAATGGCAGTATTGTTGGGCAATCTCTGCAAATCATTGAGCATGGTAGTGATGGAACAGCTGTTTCACTCGTTGCGAATAGTGGTTATCATTTTGTTAATTGGAGTGATGGCTTGGAAAATAACCCAAGAATCGACAGCAATGTACAAAGCAATATTACCGTTACTGCAAACTTTGAGCTTGATGTGGTTTATGGTCAATCTGGCTCTCATGCCGTTGCTCCTGCCTATCTAGAACCAAACAACCAAGCAACAATTTACTATCCAACGGATGCCAGTGCAGAAAATAAAGTGCCTGTGGTGTTCTTATCCCCAGGGTGGGGCAGTACAGACCCAAACCGCTATAAAACACTTCTGACTTTTATAGCGAGTCATGGATTTGCTGCCATATATGCTCAAGATAAGAGTCATTGGTCTCCTTCTGATCAAGTTGTTGATTACCTTGCCATGATTAATGATGTCAGTATAAAGCCGCTGTTGGATACCACAAGAATAGGCGTGATAGGGCATTCACTAGGAGGTGGTCATACCTTTGGGGTGTTAGATTTGCTCAGTAGTACTCCTTATAATTATGGTGCTAATGGCCGATTTTTATTTGCGATTGAACCGTGGTTTGCGTTTGATATGCAACAAGAAGATATGTTGGCATTGCCCAGTAACACCAATGCAGTCATTCAGCAATACGGAATTGGTGGATATAATGCTGTCAATCAGACGGACGTACGCATACCATTAACTGAGTTTTATTTGCTCGAATCCATAGCCGAGAACAAAAAAGATTACCAAGTTTACAATGATGCAAACATAGATCATTACTATCCTTATGATGATCCTATTGGAGGGCCTGTTGATTATGCGGGCAAACAAGTGATATTGGCTCCACTTGATGCTTTGATGCAGTTTACTTTTGTAGATTCTAATAATATGGTCGCCCATGATACTGCCTTGGAAGTGGGAAACGATGATCCTTATGCCGATGGCAATGGAATTCAGCAGGTGTTTCCTCGTGGAGATGCGCGCTACGCGTATCCCTGCAATGGCTATAATTTTGTTGACTTCAACATAGATTTTTGTGATATAAAAGGCTATCCCTATGCTGGCAAATTGGTATCTATACCAACGAATAACGCGACGATACAACCGCCATTATTAGGCACATCAACAGATGCAGAGTTTGCTACAACAATTTCGAGATTAACCGAACGCGTACTGCAAAACGATGTTTATCAAGGTGTTTGGAATGGAGGCTCGCGTGGCAATGCTCATCCTTATCCTAAAACTCAAGCATGGAATGCAGATATGACCATGATACGCATGAATTACCGCATTTATGATGCGACAACTTTGTTGGAAATTCCTTTAACAACAGCAAGTGGCAACTATCCACTAACTACCAATACATGGGATACAGGAGATTTATACTATATAAATGGGGCTTTAAACGAAAGAAAATGGTCAACTCTTGATCCCAATGTTTTCTATGGCGTGTATTTATCTGGAACCAATGGACAGTTTTGGCAAGGCATTATCGATCGTGGCAACAATTTGGTTAACTACCCAGCAACACCTATTCATCATTTTGCGGGAGATTACGAAAAGTTTTCATTAGGGAAATTTGAAGGGAATCTCTCTTACGATGATAATTTTGTGGTTTTTGCGGCAAGAAAAACAAATCAAAATTATTTAACAGCTATCGTCTATGATAAAGCAACAGATACGGTTTTGGCACAAAAAGATTTTGATGGCACTAATGGTAATGCTTTTATTGAATGGACAGATGCACCAGCTGCGCAAGTGTTTGATTGGATTTCGGTTTCACCATTAGCCAATTACGTACTCATAAGTACAGATACTTACATCGAACAATACGACATGAACCTCAATTTTATCAGGCATTTGAGCACCGATCCTAATCACGCGGATTTAGGCATTGCACAAGATGGTGAAGAAGTGTATGTGCAAATTGAATTTGTCGATCCTGGTATTTGGGTTTACAAACTCAGCGATGGAACACGGACACAACTATTGCCAGAAAAATACAATGGCGGACACGTGTCTTGCCGTAATTACTTGCGCCCAGGCTGGTGTTACCTCAGTGTTACTAAGGAAGGTTACCGCGAAGTTTTTGCCTTGCGGATAAATTTTGCTGACATGAGTAAACACGTTGTCAACCGCTTTGCCCAAACCCATACACGTTCTTACGAAGTGAATGGTGTCTCAGGCTACTCCATGAATTCATTGGGTAACGTCAGCCCAGATGGTAAGCGTGTGCTGTTTTATACAGACTGGCAAGAAGATCCACTTGATTATTACGACCGAGACACTTATCAAGCACAACGAGTGGACTAATTAACATAAGGATTTAATCACTTCATCGGTAAATTGCTTAGTACCGACTTTGCGATCACCTTGTTGATAAATATCGCTGGTTCTGAAACCTGCTTCCAATGTTTTGATGATGGCTTGTTCGATGTTTTGAGCCTGTGCTTCTAGCTGAAAAGAATAACGGAGCATCAAAGCTAAACTCAAGAGTTGTGCTGTAGGATTCGCGATATTTTGATTGGCAATATCTGGTGCAGAACCTCCAGAAGGTTCATAAAGTCCAAAACCCTCAGCAGAAAAACTAGCCGAAGGCATTAAGCCCAAAGAACCGGGTAAGGCACTGGCGGCATCTGAAAGAATATCACCAAATAAATTAGCCGTTACAATCGTATCAAATTGTGCTGGGTTGAGGATAATTTGCATGGCGCAATTATCGACCAGCATGTGCTCTAAACTCACTTCTGGATATTCTAAAGCGACTTCGTTGGCGATAGTGCGCCACAATTTTGAAGTGTCTAAGACATTGGCTTTATCAACGGAGACTAGTTTTTTATTGCGAGCCATGGCGGTTTTAAAGCCTTGGTGCAGGGCTATCTTGATTTGGTTTTCATCGTATCGAGCCATGTCGCTAGCAACACGCAGGCCGTTTTCTTCAAATTGTTTGTGTTCGCCAAAATAAATATCGCCCAATAACTCGCGAATAATGATGATATCAACACCTTGTTCAATTAGTTCGGGTTTTAAAGGTGAAATCCGGATTAATGATTTAAATAAGGTCGCGGGTCTGACATTGACATTGAGTTTAAGCGCTTGTCGTAAGGCCAAAATTGAATTGGCTTCGCATCGGTGCCATTTGGCTAAGCTGGCATCCTCGATAGGACCGCCCACAGAGCCGAACAAAACAGCATCAGCGGATTGGCATAAGGCGTTTGTGGCATCAGGAAAATGCGATTGATGCACGTCATAAGCGGCTCCACCTATCAGCCCATGTTGCAGTTCAAAATCAAGGTTTAAAGCTTCAAGTACTCTTAAAGTTTGAGTCATGACCTCGGGTCCAATGCCATCACCGGCGAGAATTGCTATTTTTTTCATGTTGTGGTATTTTGGTTAATAAATAATGTTCTGTTCTTTTGTTGTGCTTTAAATTCTTTTATCGTTTCACTAAACGAAAGGAGATAGTCCAGTTCATCCAAGCCATTTAACAGGCAGTGTTTGAAAAATTTGTCTATGTTAAACTTAGCCTGAAAATCTTCAGCGATTAAACTTTGGTTTTCAATGTCTAAGCTTATTTCAAGAGCTGAATGTTCTGTTTTTGCCATCAAATCATCGACCACTTTATGCGATTGTTCTATCAATAAAAGTCCGTTTTTCATGGCATTATTGCTGAATATGTCGGCAAAACTGGGGGCAATGATGGCCTGAATTCCCAATTCTTGAATGGCCCAAACGGCGTGCTCACGTGAAGAACCACAGCCAAAATTTGCTCCTGTCAGTAAAATAGGAGCCTTGTGGTAGTGTTTTTGGTTCAAAACGAATTCTGGATTTGTTTTGAAACGGGCAAAGGCGTATTCACCATAACCTGTTTGCGAAGTGCTGGTGAGGTATTGAGCTGGGATAATGATATCTGTATCTATATCCGTGATATTCATAGGAATGACTCTACCCGAAATGTGTTTTAGAGCTTTCATTGCACTTCTCCTTGGGAATTAAAATAAACTGCTGGTGAGACAATTTTGCCTGCAATGGCGCTGGCTGCAACGGTTGCTGGTGAGGCCAAGTGAGTGATGCTGCCTGTGCCTTGCCGGCCGACAAAGTTTCGATTAGTAGAAGAAATACATCGCTTGCCAGCAGGCACTTTATCATCGTTCATGCCCAAACACATGGAACAACCGGGCATTCGGAATTCGGCACCAGAAGCGTTGATGCTATCGATAAGCCCTTCTTCTTGCGCTTGTTTCATCACTTGTTCAGAACCAGGAACAATATAGAATGTCATGTTGTTGGCAATTTTTCTGCCCTTTAAAATAGCGGCAGTGATACGCAAATCTTCAATCCTTCCATTGGTGCAAGAACCTACAAAAGCCCATTCTACGGGCGTATTGGCAATCGCTTGATCGGCTTTGAGTTGCACGTAATCCAAGGCGTTTTTGTCCATTTCATTTTCTGTTTTGGGGATGTTTTCATTGATTTGTATGGCCTGTTGCGGATTTGTGCCCCACGAGACCATGGCTTGTAAATCATCCACATCAATGCTGATTTCTTGGTCGTAATGACAGCCTTCATCACTTTGGAGGCTACCCCAATAATTTTGGGCTTGTTGCCACTGATCGTCTGGGGCGTATTTTTTGCCTTTGAGATAATCGTAGGTAATTTTATCGGGTGCAATCAAACCAGCAACTGCACCGCATTCGATACTCATATTGCATAAAGTCATGCGAGCTTCCATACTCATGCTACTAATAGCCGAACCCGTGTATTCAATAATATGCCCATTGGCGCCACCAATACCAATGTTGGCAATGAGCTTCATAATGGCATCTTTGGCTGACACACCCGGTTGGAACTTTCCATTGAATTCGACTTTCATTACTTTGGGTTTGTTCATCAGCAAACAACCACTGGCAAATACATGGCCAACGGTGGAAGTGCCAATACCAAAAGCCAACGCTCCAAAAGCGCCATGTGTGGCGGTATGCGAATCACCACAAACAATGGTCATGCCTGGTTGAGTGATGCCAAGCTCAGGCCCAACAACATGGACAATGCCTTGGTGCTCGGAGTCCATATCGTAAAAAGGGACATCAAATTCCTTAGCATTGTTGCGCAGTTTTTGCACTTGGGCCTTGGCCATTTGATCAAAAATTTCATGCCGATTTTTGCGAGTGGGGATGCTGTGATCTACTGTTGCCAGTAAACTTTTGCTATCAAAGACAGGCAAAGATTTGTGTCTTAAAGTATCAAAGGCCTGAGCAGAAGTCACTTCGTGAACCAAGCAGAAATCAATGGCTATGATTGCAGGATGCCCTTCGGTTTGTTTAACAATATGGCTTTGCCAAATTTTATCTATAATATTCATAAGTTGTACTTGTAAGACAAGCTCCTAGGAGCTTGTCCTAGCTCATTATCGGGTTAATATGTATCTTTGTTTTAACGGAGTTAGCAATAAAACACTGCTGGTGTGCTTGCTGATGCATTTTGTTTATTTGCTCAGTTGTTGGTTGTTTTTCACCTGTAAATTCAATTTTGGGATTGAGTGTTATATCTGTCATGGATGTTTTGTTATCTTTATTTAATTGCATAATACCTTTGGCAGCATCAACGTAAGACTCTATTACGTAACGTCTTTTGGCTGCAATGGATAAAAAGAAAAGCATGTGGCAACTGGACAATGAAGCGATAAAAGCTTCTTCTGGATCAACATTGCTTTCAACTGAATAGGGCAAAGGGACAACATGTGGTGAGGATGAAGCTTGGATTGTTTCACCACCATCAAATTTCCATGTGTGTGCACGAGAATAGTTGTTGTCACTGAATTTTTCATCAGTTTGGCGTTTCCAATTTATTGTGGCGTAATATTCAGACATGCTTAACTTGCCTTTTTTGTGTCTTTTAGTGAAAACTTCTCATGCACTATAGCTCGATTAACTGCATTAACTAGGGCTTTAAGAGCAGAGACCTCAATATCAATATCTTCACCAATACCGGTGTAAAGTTCGTTGTTATAGGAGATGCTAATGGATGAAATACTCAAAGCCTCTTCGCCTTTGTCTTTGGACTGCGATCGGAAAGACTCAATGCTTATGGGGGATAAGTAGTTTTCTAAGGCATGGTGCAAAGCTGTTATGGCAGTGCCGCCGACTTTGCTTTGCGCATGGATGGTTTTTTCTTCTTTATTGAATACACCATCAATACAAATTTCTGTGAATTCAGCGCGTTTGCGGTATTTGTAAGTGTTGATTTTTATTGGAGCTCGATAGGCAAAGTAAGCCTGCATAAATTCACTATCGGTCAAACCTTTGCGGCGGTTAGAAAAATAGTTTTTGATAAATTGTGTGATTTCAATTTTTTCCGAACTCTCACACAAATAGCCATGTTCTTTGATAATGGACTGAGCATGGTTGCTACCACTTAATGGGCCGAAAATAAAGCTAATTTCCTTTCCGACTTCTTTGGGATCGAAAGGTTGGTACGCTTGTGGATTTTTTAAAATCGCATTGGTGTGTCCGCCTGAGGAGTGACGGGCTGCATTTTCGCCACTGATCGGCCAGTGGGCTTGTCTGGGTAACATATGTGTGGCCACAAAATCAGAGATGTCTTTAATGTGATGAGAATGTGTAGTGGTATGAAAATTCTTATTCGCACTGTTGTTGTAGCCAAATGCCTTAAGATACATAATGCATTGTTCGATGGAAACATTGCCCGCGCGTTCGCCTATGCCATTAAAGCAGCCTTCAATCTGAGTTACAGGCCCGTCAAAAATGGATTGCATAGTATTGGTCAATGCTAAACCGTAATCGTTGTGGCAATGAGCCGACCAAATGATGTCTTTGTCAGGATAACGCTGCTTCATGATTTCGGCGTGGCGTTTCATTTTGTTGACAAAAAAGTCTTCTCCTTGGAGATAACACGCTCCACCAATGGTATCAGGGCAGTTAATGATTGTCGCCCCAGCTTTTATGGCCGTATCAATGACCTCGGTAACAAAATCAAAACTATCGCCCATACGAGAGTAACCTTCGGGTGAAAATTCAACCTCGCAACCCGCATCAATGGCCAGACGAATGTAGCGGTACAAATCGGCTTTGATTTGCTGGTGATCCTCCGCATAACTGCCCAAGGAAGCTTGCATTAATTCTGGATCAACGGGCAAATATACATGCATTCGTGCGCGTCCTGTTGGGATTAAACTTTGCAAGGATTGGATGGTGGTGATCACTTGTTCTTCGCGCATTTGGCACAGGGCGGCAACTTTTGGAGAAGAACTCATTTGCGCATACATTTGTGCGATGCTTTCGACAATGGTGTAATCTTCTTGGCTGGCCGCAGGAAAACCTGCTTCTAAAATATCAATATTGACTTTAGCGGCCAAGCGGGCGTATTCAAGATTTTCTGCAAAATTCATTCCAGCCCCTGGACATTGTTGGCCGTCTCTTAGGGTTGTATCGAATATAAATACTTGTTTGCTGGCTTGTTTCATGTTTAATCTCTGATGTGACTTATTTGTTTTTTAAAAGGTTTATTTTCTGTGTCCTGAAAAAAATCAGGTGGGTTGGCAGTTTGTTCAACTGCTAAATAAGTCGTAAGAGGAGGGTGTTTGAAAGGATTTTTTCAAAGCCAAAAGCGGCATCAAAGAAAGCAGCGTGCTTGGTTTTTTGGCTTGAGTTTTGTTGATAAAATTTCATGATGCGCTAAAGGTAACATAAAATATTTTCACAGGGCAAGGCTTTTATTCACTTTTGCTAATATAAGTGCCTAAAGCAAGAATTTTATGTTCTTACAATCAGACTCTATGGTAGAATGCGGCGAATTTTTTAAATTCAATCCAAATTCGGAGAAAAATCATGCGTATAATCTCTGACGCCCTTACCTTTGATGATGTCTTGTTGGTTCCTGCCTATTCCAATGTTTTGCCTAAAGATGTCGATTTATCCACTCAATTAACCCGAAACATTCGCCTTAATATTCCGTTGATTTCAGCAGCAATGGACACCGTGACCGAAGCCCGTTTGGCCATTAGCATGGCGCAACTGGGTGGAATAGGGGTGATTCATAAAAATTTAAGCATTCAGCAACAAGCTGCTGAGGTTTCTAAGGTAAAAAAACACGAAGCTGGAGTCATCAAAGACCCAATTACCGTCACCGCAGATATGAGTATTGCCGAAGTGTTGGAAATCACCCGCAAAAATAGAATTTCAGGAGTTCCAGTGGTTGATGATGAGGGTTTGGTTGGTATTGTGACCAGTCGTGATCTGCGTTTTGAACGGGTTTTAACTGATCCTGTTTACAATATTATGACCCGTAAAGAGCAATTAATCACCGTTAAAGAAGGAGCCGAAACTGAAGAAGTCAAACAGCTTTTGCATACCCATCGCATTGAAAAGGTTTTGGTAGTGAACGATGCCTTTCAGCTCAAGGGTTTGATTACTGTCAAGGACATGCAAAAATCCAAAGATTTCCCCAATGCAGTTAAAGATTCTCAAGAGCAGTTGATTGTTGCAGCCGCAGTGGGCGCTGGAGGTGATACCGAGCAGCGCTGTATTGCTTTGGTTGAAGCGGGTGTTGATGTATTGGTAGTTGATACCGCTCACGGACACTCCCAAGGTGTTTTGGATCGGGTCAAATGGGTCAGGAAAAACTTTAAGGATGTCCAAATTGTTGCTGGTAATATTACCACAGGAGCAGCGGCTCTTGCGCTGGTGGAAGCTGGTGCGGATTGTGTGAAAGTTGGAGTCGGCCCAGGTTCTATCTGCACCACCCGAATCGTTGCTGGTGTTGGTGTTCCACAAATTACTGCCATTGATAGTGTGGCTCAAGCGCTTGAGGGCACAGGTGTTCCTTTGATTGCGGATGGTGGTGTACGTTATTCGGGCGATGTTGCCAAAGCCATTGCCGCTGGAGCCAGTGTTATTATGGCAGGTGGCTTGTTTGCAGGCACAGAAGAGTCTCCAGGGGAAGTCGAATTGTACCAAGGTCGGACGTATAAATCCTATCGTGGAATGGGTTCGCTTGGGGCTATGGATTTGGGTTCGAAAGACCGTTATTTTCAAGACGATGTTGATGACAGTGATAAACTTGTCCCCGAAGGCATTGAAGGCCGTGTCGCCTTTAAAGGAGCATTGGCTCCAGTTGTGCATCAACTTATGGGAGGCTTAAAGGCTTCGATGGGTTACGTTGGATGTGGCACCATCGCAGAAATGAAAAGCAAACCCGAAATGGTTAAAATCACCAATGCTGGCATGTCAGAAAGTCATGTGCATGATGTGAATATTACTAAGGAAGCACCTAATTATCGGACACGCACCTGATTTTTCTCGCAGAGTTGCCCATGAAAGAGCAGAGTCCATCCTAACAACAGAGGCTGAAATCTCTGTAAATGACAGTAAAATGATGAATATAAAAAACAACAAAATATTAATCTTGGACTTCGGTTCGCAATTTACTCAATTGATTGCTCGTCGCGTTCGTGAGTTGGGAGTTTATTGTGAAGTGTGGCCATGGGATGTGGATTTTGAGCTGATTGCAGAGTTTAATCCTAAGGGCATTGTTTTGTCAGGTGGGCCTGAATCGGTGCACTTGGATGAAGGTCCGCAAGTAGAAGGTCGGATTTTTGATTTGAAGATTCCTGTCTTAGGAATTTGCTATGGCATGCAAGCTATAGCTCATCATTTTGCTGGATCGGTTGTGCCGAGTGATGAAAAAGAGTTTGGTTATGCGCAGCTAGAATTGACCCATAAGTCCACTTTATTGGATGGTTTGTTTGATAAGGATGAAGGCTTTTTGGATGTCTGGATGAGCCATGGAGATAAAGTAGAACGGATGCCTCACGGCTTTGTTGCGACATCAAAAACAGCGACCGCTCCAATTACTTCTTTTGAAAATACTCAAGCTAATATTTATGGTTTGCAGTTTCATGCTGAAGTGGAACATACTCAGCAAGGACGTCAAATTTTTGAACGCTTTTTGTTTGCCATTTGTAACTGTGAAAAACTCTGGAAAACCGATAATATTATCGAAACCCATGTTGAAAGTATCAAAAAACAAGCGGGAGATGATAAGGTATTACTGGGTTTGTCAGGCGGTGTTGATTCTTCAGTAGTTGCGGCCTTATTGCATCAAGCCATCGGTGATAATTTGATTTGTGTGTTTGTCGATACAGGTTTGTTGCGTTACCAAGAAGGCGATCAAGTGATGCAAACCATGGCTGATGGCATGGACATTCATGTGATTCGAGTGAATGCCCAACAACGCTATTATGATGCTTTAAAAGGGCAATCAGACCCAGAAAAGAAACGCAAAATCATTGGCGGAATGTTCATCAAGATTTTTGAAGAAGAAGCGCGTAAATTAGAGAATGTCAGGTGGTTAGCCCAAGGAACTATTTATCCAGATGTGATTGAATCTGCGGCTTCGAAAACGGGCAAGTCTCATGTCATTAAATCGCACCACAATGTTGGTGGCTTGCCAGCGGATATGAACTTGAAATTACTGGAGCCCTTGCGCGATTTATTTAAGGACGAAGTGCGCAAGATGGGTGTAGCCTTGGGCTTGCCAAAAGCCATGGTTTATCGCCATCCCTTTCCTGGTCCAGGTCTTGGTGTGCGAATTTTGGGCGAAGTCAAACAAAAATATGCACAGATACTGGCTAAAGCTGACCATATTTTTATCTCAGAATTGGTCAAATGGGACTTGTACGATAAAACTTCTCAAGCATTTGCGGTCTTTTTACCTGTTAAATCGGTTGGCGTGGTAGGAGATGCCAGACGCTACGAGTACGTGATTAGCCTGCGAGCGGTAGAAACCATTGATTTTATGACTGCTAAATGGGCACATTTACCTTACGAATTTTTAGAGCATGTTTCCACACGAATCATCAATGAAATTGACAAGATTTCTCGTGTGGTCTATGACATCTCATCCAAGCCGCCAGCGACAATCGAGTGGGAATAATTGTCCGAAAAAGCTTTTAAACAATACCTCTCAATTTATGCAGAGCCAGAAGTACACACTATTTCTGGCTTGAAGCATGGCTACGAATATGCCATAGCTATTCCTCTTTGTAATGAGCCTCAAGAATGTTTGCAGAGCATTTTTTCGAATATAAAAGACAGGCATGTATTGCTCGTTGTGGTGGTTAATTCACCAGAGAGTCAAACGGCTTGGCAAAAAAACAATGCAGAGTTTATTCAGAACTTGCAGGACAAAGCTACACAAATTGTTCAGTTGTCAGAAAATTGCAGTTACATGCAATCAACAGGTTTTAACGATGTCTTGCTAGTGGATAGGAATGCTCCAAACAGACAAATCAACAGCAAGCAAGGTGTAGGGCTGGCGCGTAAAATCGCTTGCGATATTATCCTGCAACTTTTCTATACAGGTTTGATAAAATCCCCGTGGATATTTTCTACCGATGCCGATGTTATTTTGCCGAAAGATTACTTTTCCTGCATGGATGGCATTAACAATCAGTATTCGGCGGTGGTTTTGGATTTTATTCATATTACTGAGGATGACTATTTGTCGCATTTGCAGTATTGTTATGATTTTAAACTGCGCTATTATCTGGCAGGAGTCCAATATGCTCGGCTTGGTTATAGTTATATTCCACTGGGCAGTACTTTGATTATCAATGCCTTGTGTTATGCGCAAGTGCGTGGCTTTCCTAAGCGCAATGCAGGGGAAGATTTTTATTTGCTTAATAAATTGGCAAAAATGAGGCCCGTCAACTATCAGCCTGACTGCTTGCCTGTGGTGAGAATAAAATCCAGGTTTTCAGATCGAGTGCCCTTTGGTACGGGGCCTGCTTTGTTGGCGCTTAGTCGCCTGCAAGAGGGACAATCCTACCGGTATTACCATCCAAAATGTTTCGTTTTATTGAAACAATGGCAGGTTTATTTGCTGGCTTGTTGGTCAGAAGATTGCTTGAAAATCCAAGCGCCTGAAAATCCAGAACTAAGGGCTTTGTATAATTATTGGAAATTTAAAAGAGTGGTGTCACAATGCCAGTCTCAGGTGACTTCATCAAAGCGATGGTCACAATTTGTCCACCAATGGTTTGATGCCTTTAAAGTTCTCAAGACGGTTCATTATTTTGATAAGTATTATTCTCGGCTGAACTACGAGCAGTTGTTAAAAGCACAAGAGTTTGCTAAAGTACTCAACCCAACTTTAAGCAGGTTCATAAAACACAATGACAAAATTTAAAGCAGCACTGATACATTTAAGCCTTAGCGCCCTAGTGATAGGTTTGTTTTTTCTTACACTCTACTCTATTTGGTATCCACAGCCGTTTTTTGCAATTTCAGGGGTTGTTGAACCTTTAAAACTATTGGTTATGGTTGATGTTATCGTTGGACCTTTGTTGACCTTTGTTGTTTATAAAAAAGGCAAAAAAACATTGAAACTTGATTTGTCTGTTATTGTTCTTATGCAGATATTTGCACTTGCTTATGGCGCCAATACAATTTATCAAGGTCGCCCTAGTTTGCTGGTTTTCAACAATGGGCAATTTCATTATATGGCTGAAAAGTTTGCAAAGAACCAAGAGCTTAAAGTTGAATCACTAAAGCCAAGTTTGTTTTCAAAGCCCAAGCTGGCCTATGCTGCAAATATAAAAGTCTTGGATATTTACAATGCTTATGCTGAATTTGTTGAAATTGATCAGCCAGAATTGATGTTGTTGCCACATTCTTTAAGCTTGGAAAACATGAAGGCAAAGTTTAAGAATAAAGAGGCTGAGATAGATGAATTGAATGAAAAATACCAGCAGGATGCGATTTTATTTTTTATCTTGGACAAACAACAATCGCAGTATTATGTTGTTTTTTCAACCACAAAAAATCAAATTATTGATTATTTGAAATTTTAGAATTGAGTAATGAGTCTTTTGGGTGGTTTCTTCGGCCGATTAAGGAATTGCACTCTCATTGTGTTTTCTATATCGGGATTTGGGGAATTGTACTTGGAGCTGAGATTGTCGCATGATATTATTCTGCTCTTTTAAATCGCAGCACAGGCATTTCTATATCTATGGATAAAATGGATAAACAAGAGGGTTATTTACTCCCGATTAAAAGCGCCAAAAGATGCAATGCAGTTCATGGCTGGTATTGGATTAATGAAGGCTTTCGCTATTTCTTTCAAGCCAAATATACCTGGTTTTTGTCTTTGTTTCTTGTACTCTTTGCAATGACGACATTGATCTATGTCTTGCCATTTAGCCAATTATTTATGGTTTTTATTTTCCCCTTTTTTGTGGCTGGTTATAGTATGGCTTGTTTTGATATGGAGCGCGGAATTAAAATGGACGTGCGTTCTGTAGTTAAAGCATTCGGTTCAGCTAACAAATTAAATATTTTGAGGTATGGGTTTTGGCTTATTCTGTTGATGGTTATTGCGCAGATGCTTGCTTCAATATTTTTGTCTGCTGTTGGAATTCCACAAGAACAAGTGGCCAGCGAACTCACAGCATTAAAAGAAAACTCTTCAGCAAGTTGGCAAAGTATTTTTGATTCTGTGGTGCTTTCTAAATTTCTGTTTGTTACTTTGTTAACATTGCTGCCGGTTGCTGCGATAAACTTGTTTGCGCCAGTAGTCTTGGCTTTTTCAAACTTTACCGCATTTGAAGCGATTAAATTAAGTTTGAATGCAAGTATGAAGAATATCTCTGCATTGCTTGTTTATGCTGTCACTTATTTGGTCTTTATAGGCCTAGCAGTTATTGCATTAAAAGGCTTGAATATGATTTTTTTGTCAATGTCAGCAGCACAATCTGTCTTGGCTTCTTTGATTAATTTGTTCTTTTTGTTTGCTTTTGTGTTGCTGTTTTCCGCTTTGACTTATTGTTCGGCCTATGTGGCTTTTAAAGATGTTTTTTTAGGAGAAGAAATCTAATGGTTTTATTATATACTCCCGATTTGGAATTGGGAAAAAAAATGCCTGACTTTGAATTGTTAGGCGTGGATGAACAGCAATGGAATTTAGCCAAATGCATGGGCGAAAATGGCTTGGTCGTGATGTTTATTTGCAACCATTGTCCGTATGTTAAATCCATTCAAGAGCGATTGGTTGAAGATGCTCACAGCTTGCACAAAATAGGGGTGAATGTGGTTGCAATTATGTCCAACGATGTCAACGATTATCCCGAGGACTCGTTTGAGAACATGAAAAAAGTATCGCAAGAAAAGAAATACCCTTTCCCTTATTTATTGGATTCTAGTCAAGAAGTTGCTAAATCTTACGGTGCCGTCTGTACACCGGATATCTTTGGACTCGACAAAAATGGTCTCTTGCAGTACCGTGGACGCTTGGATTCAGCAGGAAGAGAGCATTCTGATGAAGATTTACCCAGAGATTTAGTCAATGCTATGAAAGAGTTAGTAGATGAAGGTAAAATAAGCGGCAAACAAATACCCAGTATGGGTTGTTCCATTAAATGGATTCAATCTTAATGCCAAGAAAAATAGATTATCCACTCAATAACAGGTAAATATTTATAAATGACAAAACAATACCAATCCAGTGACATTGAGGTCTTATCGGGTTTAGATCCAGTCAAAAGAAGACCAGGGATGTACACCGATACATCGCGCCCGAATCATTTGATTCAAGAAGTGGTGGATAACTCTGTGGATGAGGCTCTTGGTGGCCATGCAAAATCCATCAAAGTTTCTTTGTTAGAAGACGGTTATATTGAAGTTTCTGATGACGGTCGAGGAATGCCTGTTGATATTCATCCAGAAGAGGGTGTTTCTGGTGTGGAATTAATACTTTCTAAATTGCATGCTGGAGGTAAGTTCTCTGATAAAAACTATGCGATATCTGGTGGTTTGCATGGTGTTGGTGTTTCAGTAGTCAATGCTTTGTCCGATCGTTTGGATGTTTGGGTGAAACGAGAAGGCAAAGAATTCCATATCGCCTTTGAACACGGTGATAAAGTTTCTGAATTGCATGAAATTGGTACTGTTGGGCAAAAAAATACGGGAACACGTGTTCGTTTTAAAGCAGAAAAACAGTATTTTGATACATTGCAAGTTTCAGTAAGAAAACTAAAACGTCTGTTAAAGGCCAAGGCTGTTTTGTGCCCTGGGCTCTCGGTTGAATTCAAAGATGATGTTAATAAAGAAATAGAAAAATGGCATTATGCCGATGGTCTGCAAGAATATTTTATTGAATCTTTGCATGGTGCAGAAATACTGCCTGCTGAAGGATTTCGGGGATCACAAACTATCGAGGGTGAAATCGTTGACTGGATACTCAGCTGGAAGCCCGATGGCGAAGCCCTAACAGAAAGCTATGTCAATTTAATTCCAACAGCCCAAGGAGGAACACATGTCAATGGACTGCGAACGGGACTCACCGAATCGATTCGGGAATTTGCTGAGGCGCATAATTTATTGCCTAGAGGTTTAAAGCTCGCTCCAGATGATGTGTGGGACAGGGTCAGTTATATTTTATCAGTAAAAATGAAAGACCCTCAATTCAGTGGGCAAACCAAAGAACGCCTGTCGAGCCGTTCCATAGCTTCAATTGTTGCTAACTCTGTCAAAGACAGTTTTGTACTCTGGCTCAGCCAAAATGTGGCAATGGGTGAATTGATTGCTAATATGGCGATAGAAAAAGCACAAAATCGCTTAAAACAAGGCAAAAAAGTCGTGCGAAAAAAAGTGACTTCAGGGCCAGCACTTCCAGGAAAATTGGCCGATTGCAGTAGCCAAGATCCCATGTTGGGCGAAATATTTTTGGTAGAAGGAGACTCGGCAGGTGGTTCGGCCAAGCAAGCCAGAAACAGAGAGTTTCAAGCTATTTTGCCCTTAAGAGGAAAGATATTAAATACATGGGAAGTGGATTCATCGCAAGTCATGGCTTCGCAAGAAGTGCATGATTTGGCGGTTGCATTTGGTGTGGACCCTGGCAGTACAGATTTATCAGGCCTGCGTTATGGCAAAATTATTGTGCTGGCCGATGCAGACTCCGATGGTTTGCATATTTCAACACTGCTGTGTGCCTTGTTCCTTAAACATTTTGAATCCTTAGTGCGGGCGGGACATATTTTTATTGCAATGCCACCTTTGTATCGAATCGATGTGGGCAAGAAGAAATTTTATGCTTTGGATGGTTCAGAACGTGATCAAATTTTGGATAAAATTGAGCGCGACAAATTAAAAGGAAAGCTCAGTGTGACACGTTTTAAAGGTTTGGGAGAAATGAATCCAGGCCAATTGCGTGAAAGTGCAATTGCTCCAGATACCCGAAGACTAATACAATTGAATATCGAAGAAGACAACAGTACCTACAAAATGATGGACATGTTGCTTTCCAAAAAAAGAGCCGCCGACAGAAAATCCTGGTTGCAAGACAAAGGCGATCTGGCTACAGTTTAAAATTACCAAAAGAAATAAATGAGATGACAAAAGAATACAGAATAGAAAAAGACAGCATGGGAGAACTTCAAGTACCTGCCGATGCATTGTACGGAGCACAAACACAAAGAGCGGTGAATAACTTTCCTATCAGTGGTTTGTGTATGCCAAGAGAGTTTATTCGAGCTCTGGGATTAATCAAAGAATCAGCAGCTTTAGCCAATCTTGAATTAGGACATATGCAATCGGATGTCGCTAGGGCCGTAATACAAGCGGCACAAAAAATCCAAACAGGAGATTTCGATGCGCACTTTCCAATCGATGTCTTTCAAACAGGTTCTGGCACCAGTTCGAACATGAACTGCAATGAAGTTATTTCGCATTTGGCAAGCACAGAGTCATTGAAAATACATCCCAATGATCATGTCAATATGGGACAAAGCAGCAACGATGTTATTCCGACAGCTATCGCGGTGAGTGCGGTACTGAATGTGCGAGAAAAATTACTTCCAGCACTGGAGCATTGCGAAAATGTATGCAGAATTAAGGCAGAAGAACTAAAGGGAATTGTTAAAACAGGTCGAACTCATTTGATGGATGCTATGCCGATTACATTTTCTCAAGAATTAAACACTTGGGCGGATTTGATTTTCAGAAATCATCAAAGAATAAGCGCAGCAAGTAAACGGCTCAGTTATTTGGCCCAAGGAGGAACAGCAGTAGGGACAGGAATAAATGCAGATGAAAAATTTGGTGAAAAGTTTTCTGCACAACTTTCGGCAAAAACGGGGTCTTCTTTTTTCAGTATGGAAAATAAATTTGAAGGAATTGGCTCACAAGACAATGTTGTTGAATTGTCTGGACAGCTAAAAACACTGGCTTCAACACTGATGAAAGTGGCCAATGATTTGCGATGGATGAATTCCGGTCCATTGGCAGGTATAGGAGAAATTTCCTTGCCTTCACTGCAACCAGGCAGCAGTATTATGCCTGGTAAAGTCAATCCAGTGATTCCTGAGGCGATGGCGATGGTTTGTGCTCAAGTTATGGGCAACGATACAACCATATCAATAGCTGGAGCGACAGGAAATTTTCAGTTAAATGTGATGCTGCCAGTCATTGCTTTGAATGTACTGCAAAGTATTGAGATTATGTCCACTAGTATTCGGGTTTTAGCCGATACAGCGATAAAAGGCTTCAATGTCAATAAAGAAAAAGTTGCGGAATCAGTGAGTAGAAACCCAATATTGGTCACCGCATTGAACGCAATAATAGGCTACGACTTAGGTGCGAAAATTGCAAAAACAGCTTACAAAGAAGGCCGAGCTGTCATTGAAGTCGCATTAGAATTTACGGATCTGTCTAGAGAAGAGCTTGAAAAGCATTTAGATCCCTTAAAATTAACACAAGGTGGAATAGGTAAATAAAATGAAAAAAATATTACTAATAGTATTAACACTCCCAATGATTGCAAACTGTTTTGCTCAGTCTGAGCCAGAGGCGGTTGATACCAAAGGCATGATCGATAAAATTGATCGTTCGGATATTGAATCCGAAGGCATGGAAATAGATCCATCTCTTATGAAAATGGAGATGCCGATAATAGAGTTTGATGAAAATATAGACACAATCAAGCCAGTAAAATCTACAAATGAAAGTCATGCGGGTCATGCCCATGCCAATAAGGCGCACAAAGAAAGCAGTGCCCCAGTCAAGAAAGAAGCTTCTGCTGCCGTTACAATTTCAGCGAGCAATACAACGGCTAGCAAGCCTAAAGTTACAAAAGAAGCCGAAGTTAAAAAACCAGTTACGACTGCAAACTCACAAACCAAGAAGAGAAAAGTATTGATTGCAAAAAGGCCAATATCTCTTAAGACTCTAAAGAATAACGATAAAATTGTCATCAATAAAGGTTTAACCTATATTTATCGTCTTTCAAAGTCCAATATCATTCAGTACAAATACAAAGGCAATCTACCATTAGACTCAAAGGGATTGAAAAAGCATTCAGAAAGCAGCTACTATATCATTAACAATGCTCTCTTTATCGCAGACGCTGAAGCTTTTTCAGGTAAGAAAACTAAAAAATCGAAAAAATCAAAACCTCGAACCACAACAAACAAAAGAAAAAAAATCAGTAAAGCCAAAAAGAAAACGAAAGTAGTTCAAAAGAAAGTGCAAGACATCGATACAACAGTAACTGCAGAAATACTATCAAAAAGAAAAGAAGTTGAGGCGAGTTACAATTATGGCAAAGAAATTAAAAAAAGTATTTTGCTAAAGGATTTAAGAGTCAATGATATGATTTATGTTATTGGAGATATTCAATTGGTTCTGAGAAAAAACAAAAGCACTTCTGGGGTTAAAAAATTCTGGTTAACAGAAAAAATCAATCCTGAAAACAAATCCCTAGAAAGCAAGGGTAAAAACAAGTACAAAGTCATTCGTTTGTACCAAGAAAGATAATGGAAATATGTCAATACAAAGCTGTTTTTTTTGACTTGGATGGAACTCTGATTGATTCAGCAAAGGATTTGTCCTTTGCTATTAATGAGATGTCTGACAAGCTAGATATTAAACGTCCAAGCTTGCAAAAAGTTAAAAACTGGATTGGCAATGGTACTCTAAAGTTAGTTGAAAGAGCTTATCTTGATTCTGTAGGGAGTCCCGCTACCGAAACGCAATTGAACCAAGCTTTTGCTCTTTTTTCTGAAGCTTATCGCCAATGCGTTGGTGAACACAGCGAGTTGTTTTCTGGAACTAAGGCGTTGTTAGTTCATTTGCTGAAACACAATATTAAACTGGCGTGCATCACCAACAAACCTTTGGAATTCACAGAGTTTCTGTTGAATCAAAACATGATTAGTCAGTTTTTTTCGGTAATTTGTGCAGGAGACAATGTGAAATTTCGAAAACCTGATGCTTGGCCTTTGCAACATGCCAGTGACAAACTAGGTGTCGCGATGGAGGACTGCTTAATGATTGGTGATTCAAGGCATGATATTGATGCAGCAAGAAATGCAAACTGTGACGTATGGGCTGTAAGCTATGGCTACAATCATGGTGAAGATGTTTCCAATTTTAATCCAGATAAGGTGATCAATAGCTTTACTCAATTGTTATGATTTATCGCTTCTCGCATATCTTATTAATTAGGTTGGCGGGCTTTTTTATTTGGTTGAGCTTGTCTGTGCCATTAATATTGACCATGTTCTTGGATTCAAACTGGTTAAATTCGCAAAGCATTTTGTGGCTAGTCGCTCATTTGGCCTTTGGTTTGGGCTTTATCATCTTAACCAAGCATTTAGGCCATGCAAAACTTACCATTGAAGAATGGACTTTGTTAATAGCCATGATTTCGGTTATTTACATCATCAATTGGTCAACCGTCACTATTAATGGGATAGTTTACTCCTTAATTATCGTTATATTACTGCCTTGGTTGATGTCAATTAAGCAAGGTGTTCTGGTATTATTGGCACAAAATATTATTATTGGCGTACAATTTTATATGGGTTTGCCAAATATTTCACAAACCAGTAAAGTCGAAGGCACGATTATTCTATTTTTCTGGATTGGTTTATCCGCCTTTTCATATGTCATTTCCTTGGTGGCTTGCCGTCAACAAAATGCCAAAGAAGAGTTGCGCAAATTAAATTCCGAACTTAGGGCGACTCAAGTTTTATTGGCAGAGAGCTCGCGCATAAATGAACGCTTGCGAATATCCAGAGAGTTGCACGATTTAATAGGCCATCACTTGACAGCTTTAAGTTTAAATCTTGAAGTCGCTTCTCATATTTCTGAGGGGAAAGTTCAAAAACATGTGAAAAAAGCTCAAAGCATTGCACGCCTATTGCTCAGTGATGTTCGCGATGTGGTCAGTTCTTTTCGTAACAAAGGCAATTTAAACTTTGCGCAAGCTTTGTTGGAACTAACAGAAGGCATTCCTCGGTTAAATATTCACATCGATATTGATAAAGAATATGCAATTGAAGATCCAAAATTAGCACAAACAATGTTGCGTTGCACCCAAGAAATTATCACAAATTGTATTAAACATGCCCAAGCGAATAATTTATGGCTTGAATTTAGCCAGAGTCATGACAATATAGTGATAGTGATTAAAGACGATGGCATTGGTCACAGCAAACGAATCAAAGAAGGAAACGGACTCACGGGCATAAGAGAACGTGTAAAACAGTATAATGGACAAGCGACAATAATCCAACAAGACCAAGGTTTTGGTATAAAAATAGAATTTAGGGTAAGCTAGCATGATAAACGTATATTTAGTTGATGATCAAAACTTAGTCAGGCAAGGAGTGAAAGCTCTTTTGGAATTGGCTGAAGGAGTTACTGTCATTGGTGAAGCGGATGGTGGAAAAGCAGCTCTAAAGGAAATACCAGAAATTCAACCTGATGTTGTATTGCTTGATATGCGCATGCCAGAAATGTCAGGTTTAGACGTGTTAAAGGCACTCAAAGAGCTGGATCAATTGCCACCAACGATAATACTAACGACTTTTGATGACGACGAATTGGTCTTGGCTGGAGTTAAATCTGGGGCAAAAGGATATTTGCTGAAAGATGTTCCCTTAGAAGACTTGGTTGAAGGCATAAAAAAAGTGGCTGCTGGAGAAACATTGGTGAGGCCGCAAATTACCAAACGAATCTTACGCGGCATTGACGAATTGAAAAATGATTTCATGAGTTTTAAACGGCCTGACCCATTAACATCCCGAGAAATTGAGATATTACGCCTTATGGCAGGTGGACACAGCAACAAAGAAATTGCCAACTCTTTGTTTGTTGCAGAGGGAACCGTTAAAAATCACGTTTCAAACATTTTATCAAAAATTGGAGTCAGAGACCGAACTAGAGCGGTATTGAAGGCTTTAGAATTTGGCTTGATTTGAGGCTGGCTTAGGACCTATCTCTGCTGCGCTTGCTTTATAAGCCACGGAGTCTATCACCCAAGACTTTTCAAAATAGACTGAGAATGTTTCGTATTTCCATTCAGTGATTGGCGGTTCCCCAATGGCTGTTTTTTTAATTTTGGGTTCGCCATATGTAGCTAGTACTTGATTCATGGACAATCCTCTGGCAGGCATGTCAATAGTCTTTTCTTGTTGGATTCTGTCAATAATTAAAATATCTGCCTGAATCTGACAGGAAATTCCTCCCAACAATAGCAGTAATATGCTAATATATTTGTTCATATTTATAACCTCACAAAAGATTTGGCTTATTTTATGCCGAATATTGTAGCAGTAGTCAAGCGTATGACAAATAGTAATTTTTATTCAAGAAGAAATTTTTTAAGCCACTCGTGGTCTGATTTATTAAATAAACCGCAAAATAAGTCCTCCTTGCTTCATCCAATAGAGACATTAAATGCTCAGTTTCGAAAACAAATGCCTCCAATCGAAAATGAAGTTTTGTTTTTAAATAGGTCCAGCTTTGGTATTCGACCGGCTGATTATGTTCGGGTAAAATCCATCGGCATTGAAAACTACTTAGAAGAACAATTGGATTACCAATCCATCGACAATTCAGAGTTAGAGTCATTGTTAGAGACGGTTTATCCGTTGTTAAAAGCCTCATTGCCAGATATTGTTGCTTATATTCAAGAAGGAACAGCCATGGGCGAAGATCGTGCATCAGATGCTGCCATACAACTGGTTTCTGCTACAATGATGCGTCAATTGTATAGCAACGCTCAATTGTATGAGCTTATGGTTGAATTTTGGAACAATCATTTTAATATTGATTTGGCCAAGGGTTTTTGCTTGTTTTTAAAAGTTTATGAAGACAATTCAATTATACGTCCAAATGCGCTGAGCAGTTTTAGTCAAATTTTACACGCAGATTCCAAAAGTTCTGCCATGATGTTTTATTTGGATAATTATAGCAATTCTAAGTTTGGACCGAATGAAAATTATGCCAGAGAATTGATGGAATTGCACACTTTAGGAGTAGAAGGAGGATATACCGAAGAGGATGTTAAAGAAGTGGCACGGTGTTTTACTGGTTGGAGTATTGGTGAAAATGACAGTGACTTCTTTCAGTATTATCCTGAGAATCATGACACTGAACAAAAAACAGTCTTAGGAACAGTAATTTCAAACGAGCAAGGCATTAAAGATGGTGAACAAGTGCTGGATTTATTGGCAGGAAAAAGTGCAACAGCCGTTTTTATAGCAAAAAAACTAGTGCGCAGATTCTGTTCCGATCAATCCGATATTCAACTCGTTCGCACCGTAGCAAAAAATTATCTTTCTACAGGTGGTGATATCAAAGAGATGTTACGAACTATTTTTCACTCCCGCCAATTTTTGGATTCTGTTGATTCAAAATACAAGCGTCCAGTCGAGTTTGTTTCTTCCTTGTACCGAAGCCTAGATGCAGAGTCTGTTCAACAAGTCCCAGAACAAAAATTCTATCCACTTTATGCTTTGATTGCAGAGTATGAGGCCGGTGGTCACATGCCTTTTTTATGGTCTCCTCCCACGGGTTACCCCGACGTGGAAGCCTATTGGAATAATGTCAGCTCATTATTGCGAAGAATAAATTTTGCCACTGGTACAGCTCTGGGAGATATTTTTTATTTTCCAGAAGATAACATTCGCTATGCTGATTTAATTGATTACGATTTCGCAGCAATCGTTCAAGATGCTGAGACATCGCAAGAAATTATAACGATGATAGAGAATGCTTTGTTGTACCGAGAATTATTGGAGCAGGATAAGGCATTACTCGTAGAGTTTTTAGAGACGGAGGAGAACGGGCCTTCTGAAACTAGAATTAGAGCTGTCATCGGCGTTGTTTTGTCTTCGGCCTACTTTCAACTCAGGTAAGAGGTGCCTATTATGAAAAAATCAAGAAGAAAATTTATCCGCGACAGTAGTTTGATAGGTGCAGGTATGGCCCTGTCTAATCCTGCTGCAATGGCCTCAGTCATTAATAGGACAACAGACAAAAAAGACTTGATCGTCTATGTTTTCCAGCGTGGTGCGGCTGATGGTTTGCATTCTATTGTGCCACATGGCGATCCGCAGTATTTTAATTTGCGACCACAAACTGCTATTGCTGACAGTATCGACCTGGATGGTTTTTTTGGTTTAAATCCAGAGCTTTCTGCCTTGAAAAGTATTTGGGATGAAGGTGACCTGGCTATGGTGCATGCAACGGGAAGTCCAAGTGACTCGCGTTCTCATTTTGATTCTCAAGACAATATGGAGTATGCAAACTTTGATAAAGTTTCAGCAAGAACGGGTTGGTTAGCCAATTATTTAGCTGCAAGCTCCCAAGAACAAGACTCTGTTTTTAGAGCCATTGCCTTGAATGGTGCTGTGCAAAAATCGATTAAAGGGCCTGTTGAAGCACTGACCATGACAAACCTCAGTAGCTTTGATGTTATTACTCATGATGATTTGTACGAAGAGACTCAGCAAACAATGCAGGAATTATTTTTGGGAAGTGATAACTTTTCCCAGACTTCTTCGGTGTTGTTTTCTGCCATTGAAGAGTTGAAAAGATTAAATCCAGAAGATTATCCTGTCGAAAATGGCGCTGTTTATCAAAACGATGATTTTGCAAAAAAGCTCAAAACATTAGGAGTCTTAGTTAAAGCGGATATGGGTGTGGAAGTGGCAACCGTTGACATAGGTGGCTGGGATAATCATGATGATATTTTGAAAAACTATTCCAAACCAGCACAAGCTTTTTCTAAAGGATTGCAAGCCTTTTATCAGGACATGGGAGATAGAATGGAAAATATCACTGTGATTTGCGTGACAGAATTCGGACGAAGAGCTGCAGAAAACGGCTCCAAAGGCACAGATCACGGGCACGCAGGAGTGATATATGCGATCGGCAAACAAGTCAATGGCGGTCAAGTGTTTGCTGATTGGCCAGGTTTGCTTGAGGCCAATCTCTATCGAGGGGACTTGCAAGTGACGACTGATTTTCGCGAAGTGTTGTCCGAGCTTGTGGTTAAGCGGCTGAAATACAGTCAAGATGATTTGGCGGCGATCATTCCAGATTACACTTATAATGGTGGGATTAATTTGTTTAAATAAGCATGCTCTGCCGTTCAATCTTTACCCAAATCCCAATTATTCAATAGAACTAAATTGAAATTGTGTCACTCCCAGCTCAGGATAGGTATTTTCAGGAACATTGGATTCGTACTGTTCGATGATGGCGTTCATTCGCTGGCTTGAGGTCTTTAATTCTTCGTTCAACAGTTGGATTACCTTCTTATGCCGGCTCGAAGGAACCTTGGTTGAGAGGCAAGATTTTTGTAATAACTCTATAGTTTTGGAGCTTTCTCTTTCAAACATGTTTTTATAATAGGTCTGAAACAGGCGTTTGGCAGTAAAATCAACATCATCAGCCATCATTTTTATGTCTTTAAGCTGCTGTTGCAGAGTCAAGTTCAGTTTGTAAGTGTCACTGGTTATTTGGATGATTATTTTATTGGCAAGTAACTCCTTAATGATGGCCTTGGAACGAATGTGTTGCGCATAAATAGAGTCAATAATGGTTTGCATCATAGTGAGCTGAATGCTTTTTTTATCAGTCTTGGCACAATAGCGTTGCAATTGGACGATAAGCATGTCCATCTTGTTCATGGGATTGCTATAGGCCATATTGCTGTTGTTCTTGTGTTCTGAGATTGTTCTTCTGTCCATACCTGTTTTTATCGCTATGGCTTGCAAGTTGGCTTTAATATTGGATTGTTGCAAAATATCTTCAGCAGCGTGAATATAGGCTTTTTGTAAGTTTCTGACAAATTCGTTAAAATGCATGCCAAAGCGAATGACCATTTTGCAGACAGGAATTAAAGCAACCTGTAATTGAATGGGTGAATTGCTGGTGTTTTTACTGTTTTTCATAGAAGTTCCGTGCACATTATTGTACACATATTATATTCGCTTAGAATTTAGATGTATAATGAATCTACTTATTTATTAGGCTTTTTAGTCTCTTAGTTAATAATAAACCTTTCTAATGAATAAGGGTTGTTTCTTTTTTAGAGCAACCACAACAAAGTAACTGGTATAAGTTTTTGGGGTAAACGTTTTCTTATACCAGTTCTTTTTCTTTCTAATCTGCATTGTCTTCCCTAGAGCTGATATTTAAAATACCATTTCAATACAAATCTTTGATGTGCTTGAGTTTGTCATAGAAAACAAACGGCTTCATCACCAATAACCTGACCTCTTTTTTTCTGAATTTTCTATACAGATAGTTGCTTGTATTCTCAAATGCATTTCCATATCGGGATTTGGGTATATTGACAATGGTCAATTGACATTATAAGTGAGAGAGTTTATATTGATAAAACGTAACTACTCGCCCCGTCATTCCCGCGAAGGCGGGAGTCCAGTGATTTAAAAGTACACGTTTATATATTTTTAAGACTGTTGTAATTGTTTTGCTTTTTAATTTTTTTATAAAGGCAATAGGATTACCGCCTTCGCGGGAATGATAACGGTGGGTGATTAGTTACGATAAAACACTAAAAGGGAGCGCACAAAAAAACTAAAATGACTGAAAATCACAAGAATAAGCTTGAAACCCTGTTGTGGATCATAAACCAAGAACAGTTTCTGATACCTGAAACGGAATGTTTAAAAACCATCAAGAGAAAGCATGTCTGACTTTAAAAACATTCAAGAATTAGAAAAACGATTGTGGCGTGCAGCCGATGAGTTACGGGCCAATACGGGTTTAACTTCTCAGGAGTATTCACGGCCTGTTTGGGGTTTGATATTTTTGCGGTATGCAGAGTACCGTTATGAATTAGCGATAAAGCGTCTGCAAGAAAATCAATCAGCAACACGCCGTCGCAGGAGTCGTGGCAATCATTTAAAAACAGCCATTCAAGCCGAAGGGGCGATGTATGTGCCTGAGGGCGCTTTGTGATGTGATGATCGCCATCAGCTCAAACTTTTTTTATACCGTCACATTGCCCTGTTCCCTATGGTTCTTCGACAAAGGCAAACAATCCATGCATTGTCATTCTGAACTTGATTCAGAATCTCTTACACGAGCTCGCGATACCGTCCTGTTCATCGATGCACGCAACATATTCACCCAAGTCACCCGCGCCGTGCGTGACTTCTCCAGCGAACAACTGAACTTTATCGCCAATATTGTAAGACTTTACCGTGGCGAGGCCATCGACAACACCTACTTAGAAAACCACCCGACACCAGCCAGTTCCTCTCCCTCTGGGAGAGGCGGAGGTGAGGGTTTCGCTGAATATGACATCACTCAACAATTCCCCAAAGGCTACCAAGATATAGCCGGTCTCTGTAAAATTGCTACCATCAAAGAAATAGAACAACAAGGCTGGTCACTCAATCCTGGCCGCTATGTGGGCGTCACCCATGTTGAAGAAGACAGCGACGAAGACTTCGCTGCTAAACTCACAGCCTTGCAAGAAGAACTGGAAGTGTTGAATAATGAGGCGCATGAGTTAGAGCAGGTGATTGGTGAGAATGTGAAGAAGATTTTGGAGTGATTTCAGTGAGTAAAAATCAAACATTGAATGAATTATGTGAGTTTATTATTGATACAAAACATAAGACTCCAAAATTTACTTCAGCTGGTTATCCATGTATTAGAACACCTAATATTGGTAGAGGTTTTTTTAAACTGGAGAATGCCAAGTATGTTGATAAAGACTCATACATTGAATGGATATCTAGAGCAATTCCAACAGAGAATGATTTAATTCTTGCAAGAGAAGCTCCTGTAGGCAATGTTGCAATAATTCCTAAAGGATTAAAAGTATGCCATGGACAAAGAACTGTTTTAATAAGACCAAACAATGAATTAGTTGACCCTCATTACTTAATGTATTTAATGTTAGATAGGGATATTCAAAATTTAATGCATTCAATTGCTTCGGGAGCAACAGTTCCGCACTTAAATATGAGTGACATAAGATCTCTTAAAGTTCCTGACCTTCCTGTAGTAGATATTCAAAAGAAAATTGCAGATGTATTAAAAGCATACGACAATCTAATCGAAAACAACAATCGCCGCATCGCCATACTCGAAGACATGGCTCAATCCCTCTACCGCGAATGGTTCGTCCACTTCCGCTTTCCTGGTTATGAAAAATGCCAGTTTAAAGATTCTGAATTAGGGATGATTCCTGAGGGGTGGGAGGTAAAGAAAGCAAAAGAAATTTTTAATATAAATATTGGAAAGACTCCTCCTAGGAAACAAAGCCAATGGTTTAGTTCTCAAGGTAATGGTTTGAAATGGTTATCAATAAAAGATATGGGGAAGAGCCAAAATTTTGTATTAGATTCAAAAGAATGTTTGGTTCAGGATGCTATTGAAAAATTTAATGTGAGAGTAATACCCGCTGACACAGTTATCATGAGTTTTAAGTTGACCGTAGGTAAGGTGGCAATTACCACAGAGGATATTTGTACTAATGAAGCAATAGCCCACTTTAATATTATAAATGATGATGAAATTTGTAAGGAATATATTTATTTATATTTAAGAAACTTCGATTTTCAAATCTTAGGTAATACTTCATCTATTGGTAATGCGATCAATAGCCAAATTGTAAAATCAATGCGAGTGGTTTTACCAAAAAGAAAATTAGTTAAGGAGTTTAAAAAGCAGTTACTTCCAATATTTGAACAATTACTGGTTTTGGTAAAAACTAACAAAAATTTAAAAAAAACAACGCGATATGCTTTTACCAAAGCTCATTTCGGGAAAAATTGAGGTTTAAAGGATGTCCACGATTAAAATGTTAGAAAAAAGAGTAGCTGAGGGTGATACCATTGAAGAAAAATTTAACGATGCAAAAAATAGGCCATTTGTTCAAAGCTTAGTTAAGCAAAAGAAGAAAGGAATCTTTGGATTATTTATAGTTACCATTGGCTTTGTATTACAAATAGTTGCTTTATGGATTTGATAATATAATCTATACCAAAAAACAAACAATTTCTCGTTTGTTGGTGTTAAGGAAGAAAATATGAATTCATAGACATCTGATTGAAATTTTGGCAAATATGCCAATCAGACGGTTTACAATGTGCCAATTGGACGGTATGATATATGCCAATTGGACGGTGTATGATTGATGGCGTTTTTTGCAAGACAGATTGAAAATAATTTAAGGTTGGCTTTGGCGGATACCCCGGTGGTGTGTTTGCTTGGAGCACGACAAGTGGGAAAAACCACGCTGGCGAGAAAGATTGAGACACAACGAGCCTACTTTAATTTCGATGATGAACAGGTGTTGCAAGTGGCACAAGCAGATCCAGTTGGGTTTGTGAATGGTTTGCCTGAACGCGTGACATTGGATGAAATCCAGCGTGTACCAGAATTATTACCGGTGATTAAAACGGTTGTTGATCAAGCGCGTTTAACAGGTGATTCGTCTTTTGGTCGGTTTTTACTGACTGGCTCGGCGAATTTATTGTTATTACCTCAGGTTTCGGAGTCTTTGGCTGGGCGCATGGAAATCATTTTTTTACAGCCTTTGACTGAATGGGAAAAGCAGGTCAGTGATTCACAAAGTAAAAGTTTTTTATTGGATCAAATAGTTAATCAAACCATCAGAACTCATATAGGTAAGACGAATATGAAAGCTGATGCACTGGCTGTTGCCGTCTGTCAGGGTGGCTATCCTGAGCCGATTAAAAGAAGTCAGTCAAGATCCAGTCGTTGGTTTAGGCAGTATATTTCTGCCATTCTGGAAAAGGATGTTAAGGATATTGCAGGGATTCACGATGAACGAGAGTTAAAAAGGCTGTTAGAATTATTGTCTTCGCGCACAGCGAATTTATTGAACAAAAGTGCATTAGCCGGTGAATTACGCATAGAAAGGCGAACGGTTGAACGTTACTTGGTAGTGTTGGAGAAATTATTTTTGATTCGGCAGTTATTACCCTGGCATCGGAATGAGGCTAAACGTTTGATTAAGACTCCTAAGGTGCATGTTTGCGATTCTGGCTTGGTGTGTGCTTTGCGTGGCTTAAAAATAGTGGACTGGGCGAAGAAAAGTACAGGCTTTGGTCATATACTTGAGAGTTTTGTGGTGCAACAGTTAATGACACAGGCAAGTTGGATGGATGAAGCTTTGCGTTTTTATCATTATCGTGACAAGGATCAAGTCGAGGTGGATTTAGTGATTGAGAATGGTGCTGATGTTTGGGGTGTTGAGATTAAACGCGCTGCCAAGGTCAGCTTGTCCGATGCCAAGGGTTTACAGCGACTTAAGACTCAATCAGGTAAGAATTTTGTCGGTGGGGTTTTGTTGTACAACGGAAAAGCGGTATTTCCTTTGGATGATTTAAAACAATGTTATGCCGTGCCTTTGAGCTATTTGTGGAAAATTGATTGAGTATGATATAACTTACACCGAAGACAATCTCACCGAACAACCTGCCATCAAGCTATTTGAAAGTTTGGGTTGGCAAACACTGAATTGTTATTCAGAAAACTTTGGTGAAGATGGTTTGCTCGGTCGTGAGAATCACGCTGAGGTGATTTTGGTTCGGGAGCTTCACCAAGCATTGGTCAAGATGAATCCTGAATGTACCGCCAATGATATCAACAACTCAACTATGAATTAACTATTTAAAAAAAATTCTGTTAAGATTAAGGCATTAGATTAAAAAAACAGTAATGAAGCAAAATAAGCATCTTAAAAAAATCAAAATAAAAGGTTATAAGTCTATAAAATCTTTAGATATTGAAATGGAGCCAATTAACATTTTAATCGGTGCTAATGGTGCTGGTAAAACTAATTTTATTTCTCTTTTTACTTTTTTAAGGCATTTATCAGAAGGAAAACTCCAAAATTTTGTTGAGGTCAATGGTTTTGCGAGCACTTTTTTTCATTTTGGTCCAAAGACAACTCCTCAAATTTCAATTGATTTAGATGTCGATATGAATGGATATCATGTTGTGTTCGAGCATGGCAGTGCAAATGATACACTCGTTATTTCAAAAGAGTATTGCACTATCTCTACTTCACCTAAAGAATTTTATATAAAGGGTAGCGGTGGAGAAAGTGGATTATTGCCAGGGGCTGAAGCTGAAAGTGCTCCAGTGAGAAGGTATGCCAGAGAATATTTACAAGATTGTTTTGTTTATCATTTCCATGATACAAGTAATACTGCAAATTTTAAAAGAGCGGTAGATTTGGATGCCAACGATTACTTTTATCCTGATGCAGGAAATATTGCTGCTATATTATACCTATTAAAAAATAGTCATCGTAAATCCTATTTAAAGAGTTATCAAGATATTGTCAGGGCCATAAAGTCAGTCGCTCCTTTTTTTCATGATTTTTACTTAGTACCAAAAGGAGAAGAAGGCGAGGAAAAAATTTTATTAAAATGGACACATAGAGATTTTGATGAACCTTTTTCTGCTAATCAGCTTTCTGATGGTACTGCCAGATTTATTTGTATGGCCACATTATTTCTCCAGCCAAGTACGCTAAAACCCAAAACCATCCTATTAGATGAACCTGAATTGGGTTTACATCCTGCTGCGCTTGACATTTTGTCAGATATTATAAAATCAGCTTCTAAAAATAACCAAATCATTTGTTCAACACAATCAGTAACTTTAGCTAATAATTTTGATCCTGAAAATTTTATAGTCGTTGACCAAAAACAGGGTGCTTCAGAGTTTAGACGACTTGATGATAAAAAGCTGAGTCTATGGTTAGAAGAATATGGGATGGGCGATATTTGGTCTAAAAACTTAATCGGAGGCAGACCAGAATGGTAAGAGTTTGCATCTCGGTTGAGGGGCCTACAGAGGAAAGGTTTGTTCAGCAATTATTGGTTCCCTACTATTCTAAGAAAAACATTTTTATTTTTCCAACATCAATTGGGGGCAATGTATCAATTCCTCGAATTAAAAGTGAATTAGAAAAGCTAGTGTATAGCTTCGATTTTGTTACAACTTTTTATGATTTTTATGGGTTTCAAAAGAAAGCACCATCAGACACGAAAGAAAAACTTGAAAAATCCATACTTGAAAGTGTTAATAAAGATATTCGCGATAAAATAATTCCACATATTCAAATGTATGAATTTGAAGGATTGTTATTTTCTCAGCCTTCTTCAATAGCAAATATTTTAGGAACAGAACATCAATCGTGGGCTGATGATATTTTAGATGAATTTAAAAACAATCCAGAAACAATCAATGATTCACCTCAAACGGCTCCCTCTAAAAGATTGCTTAGCAAAACAAGTTATAAAAAAACCATAGATGGTCCTGATATAGCAAAAGATATTGGACTAGAAACAATAAGGAAAATGTGCAAAGGGTTCAATTCTTGGATTGAATCCCTTGAAGCCTTAACTCACTGATATAATTTCAATCATAGAGGTTTTAATAAACAGATTAAATTGAAAATGTAAAAAATGACCTACACCGAAGACAACCTCACTGAACAACCTGCCATCAAGCTTTTTGAAAGCTTGGGTTGGCAAACACTGAATTGTTATTCAGAAAACTTTGGTGAAGATGGTTTGCTCGGTCGTGAGAATCGCGCTGAGGTGGTTTTGGTTCGAGAACTTCGCCAAGCATTGGCCAAAATTAATCCTGAATGTACAGCCAATGAAATTAATCTAGCGATAGAGGAAATCAATCGCGATCGTTCGGTGATGAGTGACATCGCTGCCAATCAGGCTTGTTATCAATTACTCAAGGAGGGGGTGAAGGTTGAAGCAGATGCTGAGGATGAAGAGCATGTCACGGTTAAGGTGGTGGATTGGCAGCATCCTGATAACAACCGCTTTTTGCTGTGTTCGCAACTGTGGGTAACAGGTGAAATTGAAACACGTCGGCCAGATTTGATTGGTTTTGTGAATGGTTTACCACTGTTATTTATTGAATTAAAGTCACCCAGTACGCCTTTGATTAGTGCTTACAAAGACAATTTAACCGATTATAAAAGTGTGATTCCGCAGTTGTTTTGGTTTAATCAATTAATTGTTCTTTCCAATGGCGTACAGAACAAAGTCGGCAGTATGACCTGCTTATGGGAGCATTTTTCTGAATGGAAGAAGGTGGAAAGCGAGGATGAACCCCGAGTGGTGAGTTTAGAAACTGTGATTCGTGGGACTTGTCAACGTCACAGACTTTTGGATATTGTTGAAAACTTTATCGTTTTTGAAAGTAAAAAAGCCACGGTAAAAATTGTTGCCCGTTATCATCAGTATTTGGGCGTTAATCAATCTTTGCAAGGTTTGCGGCATATTGAAGAGATTCAAGGCAAGCTTGGGGTTTATTGGCACACCCAAGGCAGTGGCAAGAGTTTTTCGATGGTGTTTTTCTGTCAAAAAGCCTTTCGTAAATTATCGGGTAACTGGACTTTTGTGATTGTCACCGACCGCAAAGACTTGGATGGTCAAATTTATCGAACTTTTAATGCTTGTGGTCTGCTAAACAGCGAATGTCAGGCGACATCGGCAGCTGACCTGAAACAACTGCTCACCGAAGACCACCGCTTTGTTTTTACTTTGATTCATAAATTTAAAACCGATCAAGGCGAAAGCTATCCAGAACTGTCCAACCGAAATGATGTGATTGTGATGACCGATGAAGCCCACCGCAGTCAGTATTCAACTCTGGCCTTGAATATGCGCACGGCTTTACCTGAAGCTGGGTTTTTGGCTTTTACCGGTACGCCTTTACTCGGCACAGATGAGAATGATGCCAAGACCCGTGAGGTTTTTGGAGATTATGTGTCGGTTTATAACTTTGCTGATGCGGTGGATGATGGTGCTACATTGCCTTTGTATTATGAAAATAGAGTGCCAGAGGTCAATCTGAACAGAGAGGATATTGGTACTGAAATTGATGCCATTATCAATGCTGCTGACTTAACTGATGAATCAGAAGCCAAACTTGAAAAGGAGTTTTCACGTGCATATCACATCATTACCCGTGATGATCGATTGGAAACCATAGCAACTGATTTGGTTGAGCATTTTATGGGTCGAGAGCCATTTTCAGATAATCTCAGAGGCAAAGCGATGGTGGTTTCGATTGATAAAGCCACTGCCATCAAGATGTATGACAAGGTACAAATCGCCTGGCAGGAAAAAATACAAGCCTTAGAACAAGAAATTGCACAGGCAGAACCTGGGTTAAAACGATGTCTGATGGATGACGTGGCTTATATGCAAGCCACGGATATGGCGGTAGTGGTCTCAGGTGACCAAGGCGATTATGGAAAGATGGAAAACAAAGGTCTGGATTTTCAAACACATCGCCAACGGATGTTGCAACAAGATTTGGATGACAAATTCAAAGACGTTAATGATGAACTTCGAATTGTGTTTGTTTGTGCCATGTGGCTGACGGGTTTTGATGCGCCTTGTGTGTCAACATTATACTTGGATAAACCGCTGAAAAAACACACCTTGATGCAAACCATTGCCAGAGCCAATCGTGTCTATCCAGGTAAAGCCTCTGGTCAGATTGTGGATTACATTAATATTTTTGGTGCTTTACAAGAAGCTTTGGGTGTCTATGGCGGAGCTGTTACTGAGGTAGGAGCGGAATATCAAGTGGCAACACCTGCTGAGAACAAGGCGGTGCTGTTAGATGCAGTTAAAAATGCACTGAGTGAAGTTAAAGTATTTTTGAATGAATTGCAGATTGATTTGTCTGTCATTCACGCAGCCAAAGCCGATGACTTCAGCAAGCAAAACCACATCAGAGACGCTGTTGAGACGCTGATGGCACCTGCTAATCTGGAAAAATTCACCGCCCATGTGCGCCGCATTAACCGTATTTTTAAAGCTTTGTTGCCAGATAAAGAAGCTGTGCCCTTTTTGTCCGATCGTGCTTTGTTAAACCATTTGTTAAAAGTCATTTGGCAAGGCATGGGTAAAGACATCGATGACGATGATGTTTTACATGTGGTGCGCACCCAAGTGGATGCGCTGTTAGATGAAGCCATTACCACCATTGAGATTCATGCAAATTTACCCGAACCCATCAATCTGGCTGGTATTGATTTTGATGCTCTGGCGGATATGTTGGCAAGGACTAAAACACCCTCGCGAGCTGATGCTGAGAGGCTCAAGCGCATTGTAGAACTGCGCATTGAGCCTATGCTTGAGAGAAATCCAACCAGAATCGACTTGCAAAAGAAATTTAATCAAATCATAGAGCAGTATAATAATGGTGCTCATTCGGCTGAACAATTCTTTGAACAATTGAAGCTGTTTATTGATGAGTTAAATGAAGAAGACAAACGTGCCGTAAGAGAGGGATTGGAAGAACCTGAATTGACCGTGTTTGATTTATTGTGTCAGGACATCGCTTTGTCAGAAAAGGAACGCAACCAAGTAAAAAAATTAGCACAAGATTTATTGAGTCAATTAAAAGATGCTTTGGTAATCGGCTGGCGCAAAAAACAACGTGCCAAAGCCCGAGTGCAAAAAATCATTGACGATGCCTTACAAGCATTGCCTGAAACTTATGATGATGACTCGTGGAAATCAGCTTGTGACCGAGTTTATGTCCATGTGTTTGATAAATATCAGGGTGATGGCATGAGTGTCTATTCATGAATATAGGTAACTATTCAGCGTATTTTATAAGCCGCAACATATGGCTTGAAAGTATCAAGATAAACAATTTTGAATCAATAAAACTATACATGGCTAAGCACTAAAATCCTGTTTCATTGTAGATAAAATAAAAATATCCAAATAAATCAGAGTGTTAGATTTAAGTTTCTTAAAATGGGTTGTTGACTTTCAAAGTCTGCAAACCAGAACTCTACTCTTTGAGCAGCTAACTGAATTATTATTCTAGAACATCCTTGTCTTAGGGCGATATTTGAATATAAGAAGCGGACACTTTAACTTTGCGTTGATAATAGTGGGGCTTGGGTCTTATCCGAATATTAATTCTTTGGCAAAATTTTTGCTTTTTTGAGCTTCTTTAAAGATCCATTTTTTAAATTCTATAATTTTTGGCGAATCTTCTGCTCCTAGAGGGCAGACAAAATAATAGGCATATTCACTCGGGATACTGACATTGAATGGAGCATAAAGTAGTTTTCTTTTTAGGTCATCAATAACCAATGGCGTGCGTCCAAGAGCAAAACCCTTGCTGCTCTCAATTGATTCTAACATCATGACAGTATGACTAAAGCGAGTGCCTTTAATGGGTTCTTCAACGGTAATGCCTGCTTCTTTGAACCACATGCTCCAATCCTCGGTGGAAAAATCATCGTGATGCAAGCGATGCTCTAACAGAATTTCAGGCTCGGGGTTTTCGGCTAATTTTTTATAGACCGATCGGTTACAAATAGGGAAAACTCTTTCTTCGAACAAAGGTTCACAATAGACGTCAGGCCAATGGCCACGACCGTAACGTATGGCAATATCAATGTCTTCTCTCTTGAAATCAGCCAAGCCCTCAAAGGCAGAAATACTGACTTCTATATCGGGATACTTGTCTTGGAATTTCCATATTCTTTTGGCCATCCATTTGGTGGCAAAAGAAGGCAATAACGATATTTTTAAAATGCCTTTTGCGTTTCGGTTAGCCATTTGTCGCGAGGCCTTTTCCAATTGCTCTAAGGAAACCATGATAGAAAGCAAATAGACTTGCCCTTCGGTAGTGAGCTGTAGGGAGCGATTAAAACGGTCAAACAATTTAACTCCCATTTTGTCTTCCAATGATTTGATTTGGTGGCTGATGGCGGCCTGAGTGACATAAAGCTCATCTGCTGCTTTGGTAAAACTCAAATGTCTTGCTGATGATTCAAATGCTTTTAATGCTCGTAACGGTGGTATGTTGTTGTATTTTCTCATAAATATAGATTTCTTTTCCTTGTGTCGCATTAATATACCTTATCCGAATGATAAAAACAACTCGTTTGTAATTCTAAAATAAATAGTTAAAATACTCACATTCACTAAGGAATTGATTAATTTGATGGAACATTGAACTAATCAAACATTTTTAAGTCTTAGTGAATAACTGTAAATTAAATTTTATTGCAGTTAATGGAATATTTTCATTATTTCCCTTTAAGCTTATAGCTTAATAAATTGTGGTAATCCACAAGCTGTATATTGATAGGTTTTTCCTCCCTCTTCCTATTAATTTTGTGAAATATCAAGCAGCAAAACTTTTTAAGCCTTCTCTTTGAGAAGGCTTTTTTTTTGCCAGAAATAGGGGCAACCCCAAGGATTGCCCCTATGAGCTTGTCCGAGAATAGCGATCGTAATGAAGGAAAGCTGGGTTTAGGGCTATTTTTCGCTTTTTTGAGGAGAATAGTCGCTCTATTTGACGAGAAAAAGCGGAAAATGGCGCAAATCCAGCTTTTCTGCAGTAGATTTTCTATTCTCGGACAAGCTCCTAGGGTTAGGATTTATAAAGCTTCAAAAATTCCTGCAGCGCCCATGCCTGTACCAATACACATGGTTACCATGCCGTACTTTCCACCTGTTCTACGTAAACCATGAATGGCGGTTGCCGCACGAATAGCTCCTGTTGCTCCTAAGGGATGTCCCAGAGCAATGGCTCCACCATTGGGGTTGACTTTGTCAGTATCCAAGTCTAAATCACCAATAACTGCCAAAGATTGAGCAGCAAAGGCCTCATTGAGTTCAATCCAATCCATGTCATCTTTTTTAAGCCCTGCTAAGTCCAGTGCTTTAGGAATGGCTTTGATGGGACCAATTCCCATGATGTCAGCAGGGACTCCAGCTACAGCAAATGCATGGTATTTGGCAATGGGTGTCATGTTGTAACGCTTGAGAGTTTCTTCATTGACTAATAATAGAGCACCCGCGCCATCACTCATCTGTGAAGAGTTTCCAGCGGTAACCGACCCACCCATCTTAAAAACAGCACGTAACTTGTTGAGGACTTCGATAGAAGTTCCTGGTCGGGGGCCTTCATCGGTATCAACGGTTTTGTGGCTGACAATCGTTTCTGCTTTGGACAAATCTGGTGAACGCGACTCTGTTGTGTAGGGGATGATTTCATCGTTAAAATAGCCTTTCTCAATGGCATTTAAGGCACGCATATGCGAGTTGTAGGCAAATTCATCTTGTGCTTGACGTGACACTTTCCATTGGTCGGCGACATTTTCAGCCGTGATGCCCATGCCATAAGCAATGCCAATATTCTCGTCATCAAAGACTTTGGGGTTCATGGTGACTTTATTGCCCATCATTGGCACCATGCTCATGGATTCTGTACCTCCAGCGATGGCTGCACTCATTTGTCCTGTGGCAATTTGTTGTGCGGCAATAGCTATGGCTTGAACTCCTGATGAGCAAAATCGATTGATTGTCATGGCAGGAACTGTATCTGGAATGCCCGCCAATAAGCTGGCGATTCGGGCAATGTTCATGCCTTGTTCGGCCTCAGGCATGGCACAACCAATGACCACGTCGCCAATTTCGTTTTTATCAAAATTAGGGTGACGTGCGAGCATAGTGGACAGACAGTGCGATAACAAATCATCGGGGCGGGTTGATTTGAACAGACCTCTTGGTGCTTTGCCAACAGGAGTTCTAACAGCTTCTACGATATAAACTTCTTGTACTTTTTTCATGTTAATTCTCCTATTAATTTCTAAGGGGTTTGCCAGTTTTAAGAGTGTGTTCTATACGGGCTAAGGTTTTGGGCATTTGGATGAGTTCCATAAATAGTTTTCGCTCCAAGTCCAGCAGATATTGTTCGCTAACACGAGAATCTCTGTCAACATCTCCACCGGAGATAACCGTGGCAATACGGACGGCAATTTCGTAATCGTGCGGGCTCATCATGTGTCCAGCCATCATATTGGCCAGTATCATTTTCATGTTGGCAATGCCTGCTTGACCGCAGACACGAATATTTTGATCTTCTGCAGGAGGGCGATACCCTTTGGCGTGCAACCAATTGACCTTTTCTTTGGCGACATGCAAAACTTCGTGTGTGTTGAAGACGATATCGGTGCAGGGTTTGAGTAATTTCCATTTTTTCGCTTCCAGACCTGATCCAGCCACTTGCGCCATAGCCACCAATTTAAAGAAGTGTTCGATTTGAGGATACAGGTCGCCTGTTTCAAAGTCTTCAGAAGTGCGTCGGGCGATCTCTTTCAATCCGCCACCTGCAGGTAATAATCCAACGCCTGCTTCGACTAAACCTATATAAGCTTCAAAGGCGCTAACGACAGAGGAGGCATTCATAGAGAATTCACAGCCTCCGCCCAGTGTTAAACCACGAGCGGCAACAACAGTGGGTACTTTAGAAAAGCGTAGTTTTTGTGAAGTTTGTTGAAACTTATCAACCAAGGCTTCGACCAGATCCACTTTTCCTTCGGCAATGGCTTGTAAGGCTGGTGCTAAATTAGCACCCAAGGTAAACGGTTCGCTGGTTTGCCAAAGCACCAAGCCTTTGTAATTTGATTCTGCTACATCTACGGCTTTTTGAATGCCTGAGAGAACTCCATCGGTGATGATGTGTTTTTTGGTATTGAAACTAGCAATAAGAATACCATCGCCCATATGCCAAAGGCGAATATCTTCATCTTCATGAACGGTGGTGCCGTAATTGGCTTTTTCGCCTAGAGTTAATTCAGGGAAGAGCTGGCGTTTGAAGACGGCCAAATCAGGGCGGCCTTGAAAACTCTTTGTTTTTGGTGAATAAGAGCCATTTTCCTTGTGGGCGCCATCAATTTCAAAGACCCAATCAGGTAAAGCGGCCTGAACCATGGTTTTGTCCTCTTTCATGTCTTGGTTAATCCACGAAGTGACTTGTTTCCAATCGGCGGCTTGCCAGATTTCGAAAGGTCCTTGTTTCCAGCCAAAGCCCCAGCGAATAGCAAAATCAACTTCACGGGCATTGTCTGCTATTTCCTGCAAGTGGTAAGCCGAATAGTGGAACAGATCGCGGTACATGCTGTACAAAAATTGTGCTTGATCCGATTGTGATTCGCGCAGTTGTTGCATGCGCTCACTACTCTTTCTGTTTTTGAGAATGGCTAGAACTTCATCATCAATTTTGGCTTCTTGCAGACGGTAGTTCTTTTTCTTGATGTCCAGAATTTTAATATCTCGACCTTCTTTTTTATAGACTCCTGCACGGGTTTTTTGTCCCAATGCACCGGCTTCTATCAAGTCTGTGAGCCACGAAGGTAATTTGTAGTGTTTGTTCCATGGGTCATCAGGCAGGCCCTTAAGCATGGTGTTCACGGTATGGTTTAAGGTATCTAAGCCGACGACATCAGCCGTTCTAAAGGTAGCTGATTTTGCTCGACCAATCAGAGTTCCTGTTAAAGCATCAATTGTTTCTAAGGGAATGTTGAATTTCATGCCATGATAGATGGTGCATAGAATAGAAAAAACACCAATTCGGTTGGCAATGAAATTGGGCGTGTCTTTTGCATTGACAACGCCTTTGCCCAAGGTTGAAGATAGGAATGAGGTCAAAGAATCAATGACGTTTTGTTCCGTTTTCTTGGCTGGGATAATTTCTACCAAGTGCATATAACGAGGAGGGTTGAAAAAATGCACGCCGCAAAATTGATGTTTGAGTTTTTCTGGAAAAACTTCAGCCAAGCTATTAATGCTGAGTCCAGAGGTATTGGTGGCAAAAATAGCTCCTTCTTTGATGTAATCTTCAATTTTGTCGTACAAGCTCTTTTTGATATCCATGCGTTCAACGATGGCTTCTATGATGAGGTCTGCTTCTGAGAGCTTGTCCAAATCAGTTTCATAATTTGCAGGCTCAATGAGTTGAGCGACGGATTTGTAGCCTAATGGAGCTGGTTTGACCTTGGCTAAAAGTGTGATGGCTTTTTGGGCGATGGCATTCTTGTTTTTGCCTTCGCTAGCCAGATCGAACAGAGTGACAGGAATTCCTGCATTGGCAAAATGGGCTGCAATTTGAGCTCCCATAACACCAGCACCAAGTATGGCGGCTTTTTTGACATTGTCATTGTTTTTCATAGTTTATTCTCATTTTTCGTAGTTGTTTCCAAAATGGTTGGTTAATTTTATTTCTTGTATGCTTTGGTAAGCTTCTCTTAGTTGTTCGGATTGCTCAATACTCAGGATACCCGCTGCTAAGCAACGGTTGATCAGGACTTCGTAATTGTCAGTGGTTAATGGTGTTCCGGTGGCATTGGTAACGGCATTCTCAGCCGATTCAGCCTGTTTTAATTGTTGCTTTGTATCAAATATTTTTTTCAAGAATGGCGAGTAACTGGTCATTAATTGGTGTTTGTCTTCATCCGCTTTGCATAAATATTCGATGTCATTGTGTAGAGGTTTAAACGTTGTAATTTTATGAAAGGGCTTGCCAAAAGGGAAGATTAATAGTTTCATTAATAAGGCTGGAAAACGATTGAAAGCAAGATTAATGGTGGTTTTCAAGTTGCTTTGGCAGTCATAAAGTGTGTTTTTTAAGGATGATTTGGCTAGTTCCTTGTTTTGCTTTTGCTTGTTTGGGTCTGTATAATAGTTTTGTAAGACCGTGGATGTCGTTAAGTTCTGGATACATTCGCCTAGTTGCCCTGCAAAGCTAGTGTTGATTTTCTTTTTAAAAGTCCAGTTAATCAAGGTGATGTCCGATAAAAAAGCAAAGCTAGCACTCATGCGTTTTATCATGCATTTGTATTTTGATTTTCTGAAAAACAGTTTGCCTAACGCAGAAGTTCTGAGTGTATAAACCCATACTTTTATTAGATTTTGCAGTATGTAACCGAGATGGCGAAAGATTAATAGATCAAATTCATTGAGATTATAATTTTCTTTGTTAGAGAGGATTTCAACTTCTCTGCAGTAATAAGGGTGGCAAGCCAACGCGGCTTTTTTAATTAAGGGCAATTGATTGATTTCGTGGCTCATTCCATCTAATTCGGTTGTTAGGTGAGAGACTTTGTAAAAGGAACGTACCTTACTTTCGGTCTTAATATTATGGGAGTTTGACCCTAAAATTCCTCGCAAAAGCTCAAGCTGTTCCATGGTTTGGGCGATGTGAGTGTTTTTATTGAGGATGGCTGTAAATTTTAACGCCATAGGTTTTAACTTGTTTTGCAAACCGAGTTTGTTGAGGAGTTGGAATTTTAGACATTGACTAAACTGTTCGTTTAATTTTGCCATAACAATTTTATAACTCAGTAATTGCCGGCCGTTTTGTTTTTGTAAATGAGCAAAATACCAGGAGGTCAATGTCGAAGTGGTGTTTGTGGGTATGGAAATGGCTAATGGCCAGATGCTGCTAGCAACAGCCTGGTTCTTATAGAGGTATTCTAAACCACTACCAATGCCGCTTTCTTCGTTGAGAATGTTGCAAAAAGGAATAAAGATATTCCTGCCTGTGCAGGAATAATAATACAAATATTGATTGTATGCTTTTAATCCTTTGTGATAGTTCAGACCTTCAATATCAGAGTTAATGATGCAAATTGCTGTGCCTAAATGGGTTGTTTTCCCATGGATGTTATTAAAGTCTTTAACATTGACATTGATGTAAAAACAATTGGACAGAGAAGTTCCTAATAATATTATATCTTGAAAGGAAACACGAATGCCTAGAGTTTCTTTGCCTTTGTGAAAGTCCTTTTCAATGCGCCCTTCAACGGAGGATTTTTGATTGTCCAGTGTTTCATACAAAGATGTAGGTTTTAAAAAAGGGATCATTTTCGCTTGTGAAAACAAGGGGAGGTATTTTTTTTTCTGCCCAGGGCTGGCAAAGTGAGAAAGTAAACTGGCAAGAGAATCTAAATTAAGCAAGCCAGTAATGGCTGCAAGAACAGGATTGATTTTACTTAATTGTTGTAAGGATGTTGCAATCTGCGAGTAATTGTAGCCTTGACCACCGTACTCTTTATCTATAAGCAAAGAAGTCAGGCCAATTTTTGCAATTTTATTGATTTGGCTAATATGAGAAGATTTTTGCTTTGATTTAAGAAAGTCATTAATCTTTTCCTCAATTTCTGATATTGATGGAGATTCGTCACTGCTATTGATTAATGAAAAGTCTGGGTTTCCTTGAAAAATAGATTTTTCGAAATCGCTAGAGAACCAACCCGTGTCAATTCTTTGAAAAAGACTCCAATTGTTGTTGGAATGTTGCAAAAAAGAGTACAAGTGTCGGGTAATGAGATGTTTTCTGAGTTTTTTGAAGGTGAAAGTTAGGGTGAGAGCAAGTGTCACAGCAAAAGTTAAAATAAATTGCAGGTTTGAAATCACATCAAAACTGTAAAATCCAAGCTCAAGAGATAGGACTGAAAAACTAAAGAACCAGAGTTTTATTTGATAAAATCCAGCTATGAATATTAAAGCAACTGTAGTAATAATTAACCAAGTCATTGAATTTTTTGGCTATTTGGCTTTGGCTAAAGAGCACACGGCAAAATCAATCAACTCTTGGCAGCAGATATGGAAATACTCAGCTTCGGAGAGTTCACTTGAGCGACTAGAGGCGCCAAAGTCAGCCATAACATAGACAAGCGACCCCATAAGAAAATGAAAGCGCCAAAAAACCACTTGTTCGTTAAGGTGAGGACAAGTGCGTTGGATAGCGACTGAAAATCGTTTAATGACATTGGCATATCTTTTGCTAAGTAAGTCATGCAGGTATTCGCTTTTCTCCGCATAGGCACGCGCCAAGACCTGCATGAAGCGTTTTCCTCCTTGGTGGTTGTCGTTGCTCATGGTGAGAGCAGGAGCAATAAAAGCATCCAGTATTTGTTTTAGATTGCAGGGTTTGCTGGTGCCAGATTCCAGTTTGTCGAGTAGGTTTATCCGCAATTCAAATAAATTATCTAGGCGCCGTTCTAGCATCATTTCTATGAGTTTTTCTTTGTTGCCAAAATGATAATTTACAGCAGCCAAATTTGTTTTTGCTGTGGTGCTGATTGTCCTGAGGGAAATACTCGAAAAACCCTTCTCTGAGATAATCTTTTCGGTGGTATTTAAGATTCTTTCTTTGGTGGATAAAACTGTCATTTTAATATGTAAATTATCAATTGAACTGCTATTTTAATTCATCAACCTAACGAATACAATTCAAACGTTTGTATGAAGCATAAATTAATTGCATGCGATATCTTCAATTTCGCAGCAGCGCTATAAATCAAGTGCTGGTATGGAAATTTCGAAGTCTGTAGTAAGCATCCTTAAGGCGGCTAAAAAATCCTCAAAAAGCTCCACCACCAATGAGGTGTATTTGGTTTTTGTGAATTTTTTAGGCACGTCAATTGCTTGCACTCTAAATTGCGATGCTATATCGGGATTTGGTTCTAAAGTTAATAAATTATAACAATGCTGAAATATGCAATATAATCAATGAAATACAGGTGAATAACAGGTATAATCGCGCTTTTTTAGAAATTAATGTTAAGATTTTGTTTGAATTGTGGTTTTTTAGTATGTAAAAAAAGCATTTTCAGTTAAAATATTAGGTTAATTATTTTATGTAACTTTAAGAAAGTAAAAAGAATTTTCTTTTGATTTTCTTTAATAAATACGATGGAGTATAAAACAAAATGGCAGTTGAACAAACATTGTCAATCATAAAACCCGATGCAGTCGCAAAAAACGTTATTGGGCAAATTTATCAGCGCTTTGAAGGTGCTGGATTAAAAGTCATTGCAGCAAAAATGAAGCATTTAAGCCAGCAAGAAGCCGAAGGCTTTTATGCGGTACACAAGGAACGTCCTTTTTTTGTTGACTTGGTGTCTTTCATGACTTCTGGCCCTGTAATGATTCAAGCCTTGCAAGGTGAAAACGCAATTGCAAAAAACAGAGAACTGATGGGAGCCACGAATCCAGCAGAAGCAGACAAAGGAACAATCAGGGCAGATTTTGCAGAAAGTATTGATGCCAATGCTGTGCATGGTTCTGATGCGGCAGAAACTGCAGCTGTTGAGATTGCTTACTTCTTTGCCAGCACTGAAGTCAATCCAAGATAAGGAAAATGAAAAGTTGAATGATGAAAAATTAAATCTACTCGGCTTGGATCGAGTTGCACTGGAAAGTTTGTTCACCAAAATTGGAGAACAAAAATACCGTGCAACTCAATTTATGAAAGGATTGTATCACCACTACGAATCCGATTTTGACAATTATACAAATTTCAGTAAAACACTGCGTGTTAAAATGCAAGCCTTTTCTACCTTGGAAGTGCCGCAAGTGATTAGTGAAAAAAAGTCCAAAGATGGTACGATAAAATGGTTAATGAAAATGCGCGAAGGCAATGCCATTGAAACTGTTTATATTCCAGAAAAAAATCGAGGAACCTTGTGTATTTCATCTCAAATTGGTTGCTCCTTGAACTGTTCTTTTTGTGCGACTGGAGCACAAGGGTTTAACCGCCATTTAACAACGGCTGAAATTATTGGTCAAGTGTGGTTGGCTGCTAAAAAATTAGGACAATCGACCAAAAACAGAAGAATCACCAATGTGGTTTTAATGGGAATGGGTGAACCATTAGCCAATTATTCTCGTGTTTTACCTGCCTTAAGAATAATGCTGGATGATTTTGGCTTTGGATTGGCCAGTCGTCGAGTCACTGTGAGCACATCGGGAATGGTGCCTTATATTTATCAACTAAAACAAGATATTGACGTCTCCTTGGCGGTCTCATTGCATGCTCCAATTGATGAGTTGAGAAATACTCTAGTTCCCTTAAATAAAAAATACAATATAGCAACACTTCTTAGTGCTTGTCTTGATTACATTAAAGACAAAAAGAAAGCAAAAATAACCTTCGAATATACACTTATTAAGGATGTTAACGACAAACCTGAACATGCTCGTGCATTAACCAAGCTATTGGCTCAAGTGCCTTGCAAAATCAATCTAATTCCTTTTAACCCTTTTCCTGGAAATAGTTACCAAAGATCTTTGCCTCAGTCTGTTGAACTGTTCCAGAATATTTGCGAAAAAAGCCGAATTGTAACGACAGTCAGGAAAACCAGAGGCGATGATATCGATGCTGCTTGTGGCCAACTAGCGGGTGAGTTTTTAGACAGGACTCGCCGATCAAACTCAATTAAAATGAAGGTGTCGTGCTCATGATTTTAAATAAAAAATTCCTCTTAGTCTTTTGTATTGTTGTTCTTTCTTCGTGTTCTTCTCCACAAGGAAATAAAAAAAACCCAAATGAAGACAGAACGGAAAATACCAAACAAGTTAGGCCTGATTCTGCTGAAATGATTAATGTTGAGTTAGGTGTTGGTTATCTTAAAAGAGGCAATGAAGGCGACATAGATGTGGCTTTGGGGAAATTTAAAAAAGCAGTGTCATTGAACCCTGGATTTGCACTAGGGCATTCTATGTTGGCCAATGTCTATGATCAAAAAGGCTTGTTTGAGAGCGCAGAAAAACATTATAAATTATCAATAAAATACAACAATAATCAACCTGATATTATCAATAATTATGCTAACTTTCTGTGCCAAAGGAAAAAATACAAGAAGGCTATTACTAATTACATGAAAGTTGTGGATAATCCACAGTACAAAACCCCAGCTTCTGCTTATGAAAATGCTGGAGTTTGTGCTTATAAAGCTAATAACTATACAGATTCAGAAAAATATTTCAGAAAGGCGCTTACATTGCATGAAAAGCAACCCAATTCTTTGTATTATCTGATGATGATTAACATGAAAAATAAAAAGTACATGAAAGCACGTGCTTTTTTGCAGCGGCTCGAACAGTTGGTGGCTCCGTCCTCAGAGATTCTTGCTTCTGGCTATCAGATAGAAAAGGAATTAAATCATACAAAGATGGCAGACCACTACTTGACTCAGCTAAAGAACAAGTTCCCCAGTTCTCAATCTCTCAAAAACATACAATAAAAGAGGAAAGAAAATGCAGTCCGACGAAGGCAATAACAATAAAAATGAATTAAAAAACATAAGAAAAGCTCAAGGATTGACAAAAAAAGAAGTGGCAGGAAAAATAAAGTTGACCACTGATGCGATAACAAAAATTGAGGAAAGCGACTTTAGTAATTTAGGTGCCTACACCTATGTTCGGGGTTATATCATCCATTATACCGAATTGTTGGGAGTGGACTCTGAAAAATACATTGCCATGATTCCTCGTGCTGAAATTGAAGTACCATTAATAAATACCAGTTCAAGTGTCACAAAAGGCATTAAGCTGAAGAGACAATCCAAAAGTTTTGCAAGTTATGCTGTTGGCACATTTATTGTCCTCGCTGTCAGCTTTAGTGGTTGGTACTTACTAAAAAATTATACCAATCAGAAGATTGATAACAGTGTTTTGGTTGACTCTAAGAGCAATGAATTAAAGATTTCTCCTCAGTTCACTAATGATTCCAATCCTGCGGTTGAAGAATTAGCCAAGAATGTACAAACAAATAAAAGTGATGCCTACCATTATTCTTCTTTGATTCCTACTGAAGAGAACACTAAAACTAATGATAAAATAGAAGAAGAAACACCATTAAACTCTTTTTCAAATGCCCAAGATTCTTCTCAGCAAGCAGTATTGGCTGTTGAAAATGAAGCTATCGAGACTTTGGCCTATCAAATTCAAATTCAGGCAATGGAAACCAGTTGGGTGGAAGTAGAAGAAATAGAAGGTCAGAAACTTCACAATGATCTGTTAAAGCCAGGAACAGTATCCTTACAATCAGATAAGCCAGTACATTTTAGAATAGGCAACGAAAATCAAGTTCAGGTTTTTATCAATGGTGAAAAAGTTGATTTGTCACAGTATTCAAGAAAAAACATTGCTGATTTTAACTGGCCTCCAGAAGGTTAAAATAATGACACAAACACTCTGATAGTTTTACTTTGGATTTTATTTGTAGCGTTTTTTTAAGATTTTCACGCGTTTTATATAATTTTCAGTTTCTTTGTAGGGTGGGACATTGTTGTCATATTTTTTGACAGCGGTTTCTCCAGCATTGTATGCCGCTAGCGACAAACGTAAATTGTTGTCATAAGTCGTTAACAAATGTTTTAAATAAGCCACTCCAGCATTAATGTTTTGGCTGGGACTAAAAGGATCGCTCACAGAATATGTTTTTTGAGTTGCTGGCATCAATTGCATTAACCCCTGAGCACCCGCACTGGACACAACATCTGCTTTAAAGCTTGATTCAGCATGGATTATAGCTTTTATCAACGCAACCTCTATGGACCATTTTTTTGCCGCAGATTGAATTTCTGCCTCATATTTGTTAGTAATTAATGGCGTGTTATACCAGTTTACTTTGCTTTTCCATCCACACTCGGGACAGCGCACATTGATTATCTTAAAATTTTTGACCCGTGGTTTTTTGGATGAATAATGAATGATACCCTCTTTATCCACATGCTTGTAAACTTTAAGAGATTTCGCATAAGCGTAGGAAATAGAGAAGCTAAAGAGGCTTGTAAAAAACAATAATCGATTCATGGGATTTATTTTAATGCAATTATGGAATATTTAAATTTTTAAACTTGATAATTCCTTAAATAAACCAGAAAATAGACAGGTTTTGTTAGATAATATTTCAATTATGTTTAAATTTAGTTTTTTATGCCTAATAAGTTTCCTTAGCGCGAGTATTTCTCCTGTGTCTGCTGCGAACTCGAAAAATAATAATGCTGCTCAAATCTTGGAGATACAGACTTTAATTAATGAAGCTTATGAAAAAAAATATGTTGATGCTGCACCCGTTGAAATGAGGTTTATAGAAAAAAAGGTCGTTGAAGCAAAAACAGCGAATGAAAAGAGAAAAAAGAAAGTGTTCCAAAAGTTAATCGACCAAATTAAAGCCGATTTAAAAATTGTTAAAAAGCGTTATGAAGTTAATCAACTGCATAAAAAATTAGCACAAGCACAACAAAAAAACCAAAACTACCAAAAACAATTAGATGAGCTGAAAAGACAGTTATGAAAATGAAAATCTACTATTGCTCCATTTTACTTGGCCTTTTTGTATTTCAGGTTGCGATCGCCAAAAGAGCAGAACAATTGGATTATGCTAGTCTAGAAAAAGATTACGAAAACTTAGTGTTTGACGAGAAATTCAAACCTTATGCAATGCCAGAAAAACTCAGTGCTAAAAAAAGTGTAGAAGCACTTATCAATGGTCAAGTAAGAAGAAAAAACCGAGAACAGGCTCTGTACATGTCGCGTCATAAAGTTGCTTATGCACGTCTGATTGCAGAACAACAATGGATAGAACATAAATTAGAACAAGAAAAAGACAGAGCTCATGAATTAGAAGTTAGTATTTCAAAAACAGAATCAGCCATCGCTAGACGAGATGCTGAACTAGCTCGCATGATGTTGATTGCTCAACAAGAAGAAGCGCAACGAGCAAAAGAACGCGCCAATCAAGCCGAGCTTGTAGCACAAAACAGCATACAGCAAGCAGAGTTGTTGAAAAAGGAAACAGAAGCAGCCAAGCGTTATGCTCAAATGCAAGAACAAGAGGCCGAACTGGCAAAACAAGAAGCGGAACTGGCAAACGAAGAGGCAGATTCCTTGCGAAGAAAATTGAACTCGATTGCGACTGAAAAGACGGATAAAGGCTTAATGATGACTTTGGGGGATTTTGTGTTTGACTCAAGCAAAGCAACAATCAAGGATGAAGCGGTGAATAACTTTTCAAAAGTGGTTGAATTTATCAACACCTATCCTGATAAAAAAGTAAGAATTGAAGGACATACCGATAGCAGCGGTTCCAATAAGTTGAACCTTAAATTATCGCAAATGAGAGCCGATGCGGTAAAAGCTTTGCTGATTGAAAATGGTATTGCTGCCAAACAAATAGAAGCAATAGGCATGGGTGAAGATTATCCTGTAGCAGAAAACACTACGGCCGCAGGAAAAGCAAAAAATAGACGTGTTGAAATCATTATTTTGCAATAAGCCAAATCCTATACATAAAAACTCTTAGAGAAGAAGCGTAACTGATTTTCTTTAATGGGATAAGGGTGATATATAATTAATGAGGCATATTCATAACTAAAAATGGTGGGAATGTAGCCCACATTGCTTATTTTTTCTGATTAAATTTACTCAATGGAGTGACCATTAAGCTTCATTTAATCAAAAAAACTATCTCAATGTGCATCTCCATCCCATCCACTCTTAGTTATGAATATACCTCCAAAGAGGTAAATTAGTGCTAATGGTATTAATTCAAACTCAAAAACTAAACAGGGGAAATTATGAAAGTTGTTAATTCGGTACTCGAATTAATTGGTAACACACCAATGCTCAAAGTAAATCATTTGGATACAGGTCCTTGTGATTTGTATTTAAAATTAGAAAACCAAAACCCAGGTGGCTCAATTAAAGATCGCATCGGTTTGTCTATGATTGAAGCGGCTGAAAAGCGCGGGGATTTAAAAGCGGGTGCAACCTTGGTTGAGGGCACCGCGGGCAATACAGGAATTGGCTTGGCTCTTGTCGCGGCTCAAAAAGGCTATAAATTGATTTTAGTCATTCCCGATAAAATGAGCAAAGAGAAGATATTTAACCTCAAAGCGATGGGGGCAGAAATCGTTCTCACACGTTCTGATGTCGCTAAAGGTCATCCGCAGTATTATCAGGATCTTGCGAAAACAATCGCTGATGAAACCGAAAACAGTTATTTTATCAACCAATTTGGTAATCCAGATAACCCAGCGGCTCACGAATGTACAACGGGTCCAGAATTGTTACAGCAAATGAACAATAACATGGATGCCATTGTTTTTGGTGTCGGTTCAAGTGGAACTATGTCAGGTTTGTCGGCCTTTTTTCGTGACAATGCTCCTGATGTGCAAATGATACTGGCCGATCCTGTTGGCAGTATATTGGCTGAATACATCAATGATAAAAACCTATCCGATAAGAGTGGCTCGTGGAAAGTGGAAGGTATAGGTGAGGATTTTTTACCCAGTATTTCGGATTTCACCTTGGTGACAAAAGCCTATGCAGTTTCGGATAAAGAAAGTTTTGAAGCGGGTCGTGAATTGCTTGCCAAAGAAGGCGTGCTTGGAGGCTCATCAACAGGCACGATTATGACCGCAGCATTGAAATACTGCCAAGAACAAACAGAAAAAAAACGCGTTGTGGCTTTAGTCCCTGATACGGGTAATAAATATTTATCAAAAATGTACAACGATTATTGGATGATGGACAACGGTTTCATCGAAACGCCTCAATACGGCGATTTGAGAGACCTTATTTCTCGCCCATATACCAGTAATGATTTGATAGTTATGCGCCCCAATGAGACTTTAAGCACAGTATATCAACGCATGAAACTTTATGACGTTTCGCAACTCCCGATTATGGATGGTGATGAAATTGTTGGCATTATTGATGAATCTGATGTCATGATGTATGTCTATGATGACAATTCTAAGTTTGAAGACCCTGTTAGTCATGCCATGACTTCTAATTTAGAATTTATGCCAGTTACCAGCCCATTGGCTAAGTTACTGCCTATCTTTGATCAGGGTAGAATAGCCATTATCAAAGACAGTGAAAACAAATTTTTAGGCTTGATTACTCGAATTGACTTGCTCAATTATTTGCGCAGGAGAGACAACAATCAATGAGTGAAAAGGTGAAATACACGGGTCTGCAAACCCGTGCTATTCATGCTGGACAATCGGTTGATCCATCAACTGGTGCCATCATGCCGCCGATATATGCAACTTCGACCTATGTGCAATCTTCACCAGGTGTGCATCAAGGCTTTGAATATGCTCGCTCGCAAAATCCCACACGTTTTGCTTATGAAAAAGCATTAGCAGCCTTAGAGAATGGTTGCAAAGGCTTTGCTTTTGCATCGGGAATGGCTACGACATCAACACTGCTGGAACTGTTAGACTCTGGTTCACATATTATCTGTATGGATGATTTGTATGGCGGGAGTTACCGTCTTTTTAACCGTGTTCGCAATCGCAGTGCGGCTTTGAATTTTACCTTTACCGATCTCTCTGTTGAGGCCAATATGGAAGCTGCCTTGCAAGAAAACAGCAAAATGATTTGGGTAGAGTCTCCGACAAATCCCATGTTAAAATTGGTTGATTTGGAAAAAGTAGCTGCTTTTGCGCAAAAACACGGACTTATTTCTGTTATTGATAATACATTTGCCTCACCTTATATCCAAAATCCATTGGATTATGGTTTTGACATAGTCATGCATTCAGCAACAAAATACATCAATGGACACTCCGATACGATTGGTGGAATTGCAGTAGTTAATGACCAACAACTAGCGAAAGATATAAGTTTTTTGCAAAATTCAATTGGCGCTATTCAAGGCCCGTTTGATTCCTATCTTGCTTTACGGGGAGTCAAAACCTTGCCATTACGTATGAAAGCCACCTGCGAAAACGCGCTAGAACTGGCTCAATGGCTAGAAAAAGAGGCCAGAGTAGAAAAAGTCATCTACCCAGGACTCAACTCTCATCCTCAGCATGAATTGGCGAAAAAACAAATGCGTGCTTTTGGCGGAATTATCACCATTCTGATTAAAGGTGGTGCTGAGGCCAGTAAACGGATGTTAGAAAGGTGTCAAATCTTCTCCTTGGCGGAATCATTAGGTGGAATTGAGTCCTTAATTAATCACCCTGCGATTATGACTCACGCTTCAATTCCGTACGAAGAACGGCAAAGAATTGGTATTTATGATAACCTAGTGCGTTTATCGGTAGGAATAGAAGACATCGCCGACTTAAAAGCTGATTTGGATAGAGCGTTGGCTTGATAGAAATGTGACCAATCAGCGGTGCTGTGTTTGGTTGAGCTATGCTGAATAGCAACATCAAAGATTCAATGTACAAGATACAAACTTTGGAAATTCCGATATAGAAACTAAATAAAACAGGATATAAAACAATGAAAGATGATGGTAAAAATGCAAGTAGTACCTCTAAGAATGATTCTACTCCAAAGGTCACTGGGATTGGAGGAGTTTTCTTTTTCTCCAAGGACCCCGAAAAATCGAGACAATGGTATGCAAGGAATTTAGGATTACAAACAGATCAATGGGGCAGCACTTTTGAATTCAGAAATGCTGACAGACCTGAAGAAATCAATACTTTGCAATGGAGTCCTTTTAAACAAGGTAGTGAATATTTTTCTCCTTCAAAAAAGGAGTTTATGATTAATTATCGTGTACAAAATATCGAAGGACTGGTTGAAAAACTCAAAGCAAATGGTGTTACGGTTTTGGATGAAATTGAGTCATTTGATTATGGTAAATTTGTCCATATCATGGACGAAGAGGGTAATAAAATCGAATTGTGGGAAGCTATTGACAAGGTTTTCACACAAGAAAGTGATAAAGAATAGTTGCTGCGCTGAGTTTGCTTGTTTTATTCAATAAAAGAGTCATTTGAGTTTAGTGCAGTCAATTCGATGCTTGTTTGCTGTAAGAATGTTTGCAATGAATAGTAATTTCTTGCACAAACAAATTTTTAAACACAGTTCTGATCTTGAGTTATGTAAAATAGCAATCCTCTGCTTTAAAAGCTTTAGTTTGCACCCTGGATTGTTTACTCCTTGCAGATGATGCTAAGGGTCACTAAAATACTGCCAATTGAGGCCATTCACTATCCAATTCATTCTTGTAAAATTAGGAATGTCTTTGGGTGTGGTGTACAACTTAACGATTTCCTGTCTTCGCAGGTATGATGAGAGAATTATAAAATGATAAGTTCACATATTCCAAATGTTCCAGCTCCAGTAAACGAGCCAATTAAACAATACGCCCCCAATTCAGCAGAGGCAATTTCTCTGGCAGCTGAATGGGATAAAATGGCTGCCACAAAGTACCAAATTCCCTGTGTGATTAATGGCAAGGATGTCTTTACTGATAAAAGTGAAAATGTCGTGATGCCACATAATCACCAGCATGTCTTGGGTGTTTCTTATCTTGCGGGTGATAAAGAGTTGAATGATGCGGCTGATGCTGCCATTGCCGCTCAAGAAAACTGGCGCGAAATGCCATGGCAGTCGCGTGTTGCTGTTTTTTTAAGAGTTGCTGATTTGGTCGCTGGACCTTATCGCAATACTATCAATGCAGCCACTATGCTTGGACAATCGAAAAACTGTTTTCAAGCAGAAATTGATGCGGCTTGCGAGTACATTGACTTTTTACGTTTTAACGCTTATTTTTATCAGCAAATCATGTCACAACAGCCTGTTTCATCTGAGGGTGTTTGGAACCAATTGGATTGGCGTCCACTCGAAGGCTTTGTCTTGGCGATTACACCCTTTAACTTTACCGCAATAGCAGGAAATCTGCCAGCAACTCCAGCCATGTGTGGCAATACAGTGGTTTGGAAACCTTCGGGCACTCAGATGTTATCAGCTCATATATTAATGGAAATATTCAAACAAGCAGGATTGCCAGATGGAGTGATTAATATGGTTGCAGCCGACGGTCCAGATGCGGGACGCGTGCTGTTACCACGACCTGAATTATCGGGTGTACATTTTACCGGCTCAACAGCGACATTCCAACATATTTACAAAGAGGTTGGAGCCAATATAGAGCGTTATCGAACTTATCCGCGCATGGTTGGAGAAACAGGAGGCAAGGATTTTGTTTTTGCACATCATTCGGCAGACCCCAAAGCCGTAGCAACGGCCTTATCACGAGGTGCTTTTGAATACCAAGGTCAAAAATGTTCGGCAGCAAGTCGTGCCTATATTCCTGCTTCTCAATGGCATCAAGTGCACGAGTATTTAGCGGCTGATTTGGCCAGTTTTAAGATGGGTACAACCCGTGATTTCAGTAACTTTATCAATGCAGTAATAGATGAACGGTCTTTTGATAAAATTGAAAATTTTATTAATTTTGCCCAAGATGCTGATGATGCTCAAGTGATTATGGGTGGTGGCTGTGACAAGTCCGTTGGATATTTTATCGAGCCCACAGTAATCCTGACCACTAACCCTGGTTTTAAAACGATGGTCGAAGAAATCTTCGGTCCTGTATTAACCATTTATGTTTATGATGACAATAAGTTAGACGAAACTCTAAACTTGTGCGACAAAGGCTCTCCCTATGCATTAACAGGAGCAATATTAGCTCAAGATCGTTATGTCATAAATCACATGGCCGACAAATTACGATTCGCAGCGGGCAATTTTTATATCAATGATAAACCAACAGGTGCAGTGGTTGGTCAACAGCCATTTGGTGGCGGACGAGCATCAGGTACCAATGACAAAGCAGGCAGTGCCTTGAATTTATACCGTTGGATGTCACCACGAACGATAAAAGAAACATTTGTTCCTCCTACAGATTATCGTTATCCGTTTTTGGGGTGATAGCATGATAGCGAGAATTTGGCATGGCAGAACTAAACTGTCAGATAAACAAGAATACAGGCGGTTTATGTTAGATAGGGCTGTGCCTGATTACAAGAGTACCGATGGGTTTGTGAAATTGTCTTTTTTGCAGCACGATGAGGGAGAAGTGACTCACTTTACTTTGATAACTTATTGGGAAAACTTGGAAGTGATTAAGAATTTCGCAGGTGAAGATTACCAAACACCTAAATACTATGACAAGGATAAGCAGTTTTTATTGGAATTTGAAGATAAAGTAACTCACTATGAAGTGTTTGCTGATGAAGTTCTGTGAAAATACACTTTAAGCGCTTGAATCATGTTCAAATCTGCATTGCCAAAGGAGAAGAGCAAAAAGCAAGAGAATTTTATTGTGAAATTTTGGGTTTGAAGGAAATTGAAAAGCCTGTTGCTCTTGTAGCCAATGGCGGTTTTTGGTTGGCAATGGCAGACATTCAAATTCATATAGGAACCGAAGAATTGCAAGGAAAATCTAAGCGTCATCCAGCTTTTGAAGGGGAAAATATAGATAAGGTCAGGCGTTATTTAGTGGATAAAAACATTCGCATTAAAGACGAGCAAGCGATCCCAGACTACAAGCGTTTTTCTTTGTTTGATTATTGGGATAATCGTATTGAGTTGATGGAAAAACTCTAATCAGTCCCACCTAGGATCTTGTCCGAGAACAGGAATTGTAGCGAAGGAAAGCTGCAATGATGCTTGTTTTCAAGCAATGAAACGATTTAATTACCAAAATCCACGATGTATTTCGGCACCTTCTTGTTCAAGAATGGGGCCTGAAACATTAATTTTTCTATTGCCATAAGTAAAGATTTCCGTGCACGGGACGACAAATGAACCTCCAGCTATTTCGCCTAATTTTTTAGCCGAACATCCGTATATCAAATGTGAAATTCCTGACCAAAACAAAGCTCCTGCACACATGGCACAAGGCTCGGTACTGGTATAAAGAGAGGTTGAGCTTAATGTTGTGCTATCTAGAGTTTTCACTGCTAGGCTGATTAAATTCATTTCTGCATGTCGGGTAATGTCCTTGTCTGTTATGACTGTGTTTTCTGAGCTTAAGATGATTTTATCATCGAGCACTAGCAGTGCTCCAAAGGGATGATTGCCATGAGCTTGAGCGGATTGTGCTATTTTGTAGCTTTTCTTGATATATTCTTGGTGGTTTTTCATAGTTGTGTAAAACTGTATAACTTCTGAATCTTTAAAAGGTCTAGTCTATGCAACACACTAAAATATTTCTATTGATATGTTCTTTTATCGTTGTTTTTTCTTCCAAGGCAGCTGATAGGGTTACAGGTAAGGCATTTGCAACACGTTCGCCAGTTTTGGCGACAGAGGGAATGGTGGCAACTTCGCAACCTTTGGCGACACAAGTGGCTTTGGATATTCTAAAATCAGGCGGAAATGCAGTGGATGCAGCTATAGCGGCAAATGCCATGTTAGGCTTGGTAGAGCCCACAGGCAATGGAATGGGCGGTGATTTGTTTGCTATTATTTGGCATGCACCCTCAAAAAAGCTCTACGGTTTGAACGCTTCAGGGCGCTCACCAAAATCCCTAACACGTCAATGGTTTGTTGATAATGGTTTTGATAAGATTCCTTCTCATGGTCCCTTGCCTGTTTCAGTCCCTGGAGCTGTAGATGGTTGGTTTATGATGCATGAGCGATTTGGCTCTAAGCCCATGAGTGAAATTTTGCAGCCGACTATAGACTATGCAACAAAGGGAGTTCCTATCAGTCAATTGATAGCTTATTATTGGAATCTTTCTGTGCCTCGTCTTTCTAAATATGCAGGCTTCAGTGAACAATATACTCTCAATGGACAGGCTCCAAAGGAGGGACAGATTTGGAAAAACCCAAACTTAGCAAACACTCTAAAAATCATTGCAAAAGGAGGAAGAGATGCTTTTTACAAAGGAAAAATAGCTAAAACCATTGCAAAATACATGCAAAGCCAAGGTGGTTTTTTGAGTCTGGACGATTTAGCTAGTCATCAAGGCCAATGGGTTGAGCCTGTGAGTACTAATTATCGCGGTTATGACGTGTGGGAACTGCCTCCCAATGGTCAAGGTATTGCAGCTTTGCAAATTCTGAATCTTTTGGAACCTTATGATATTTCATCCATGGGTTTGGATTCTGCCAAATACGTGCATTTGTTTACGGAAGCTAAAAAGTTAGCCTTCGAAGACCGCGCAAAATTTTATGCAGATCCAGATTTTAATCAGTTGCCTGTCAAAGAATTAATTTCGAAAGCTTACGCCAAAAAAAGAGGTCGCTTGATTAATTTAAAGAGGGCGGCAAAGAGTTATCCTGTGGGCAATCCAGCCTTAGAAAAAGGCGATACCATTTACCTGACTGTAGCTGACAAAGAGGGTACTATGGTTTCTCTTATTCAAAGTAATTACCGTGGAATGGGTTCTGGTATGACACCTCCGGGCTTGGGGTTTATCTTGCAAGATCGTGGAGAACTGTTTACACTTGAAGCGAATCACTTCAATAGTTACCAAGGTGGTAAACGGCCTTTTCATACTATTATACCTGCTTTTATTAGCAAGGATGACAAGCCTTGGATGAGTTTTGGCTTAATGGGTGGTGCCATGCAGCCTCAAGGACATGCACAAATCGTAATCAATATGATTGACTTTAACATGAATGTTCAAGAAGCAGGTGATGCAGCCAGAATACACCATACAGGCTCTTCAGAACCAACGGGAGAAAGCATGATAAATGGCGGGATTCTTAATTTGGAATCGGGTTTTTCTTACAAAACAATCCGCTCTTTAATGCGTATGGGGCATAACATCCAATTTGCTAATGGCCCTTATGGTGGTTATCAAGCCATTCGAATCAAACAAGGTGTTTATTGGGGAGCCTCAGAATCACGCAAAGATGGTCAAGCTGCTGGTTATTGAAATAAAATTCCCATCGGAAATGAAATGACTTTGAGACTTCTTTGGTGCATTTAGGGCTTGCGCTATCATTGTGTTCTTCGTATCGGGATTTGAGGAAACTGAAAAAGCTCATTTTTTTTCAATAAAATCGCTTTTTAATTAACCCTTAAGCTGAATTAGTTATAATAGCCTTCTGTTTCAAAAGAGTTGAGTGTTCAGCTCTTTTGATTTTTAAAGACTTGGAGGCTTTTGCACAACTAGGACGAAGATGGTTAAATTTGCTAAATTTCTGTGGATATTCGGATAAGCTCCCAAGAGCTATTGTCTGTGTTTTTCACCTCAGTTTGGCAACAATCTCTGTTTTTTCTTTCGCTTTGCTAGTGTGCTAAGGACTCATTTATTTAGGGTTATAAAAGTGACATCTTGGATCAAAACACAGCAAAAATCCTCGCCTTTTTTTGGCACAAACTCCAGTTGGTTAGAATCATTTTACGATGATTATTTACTTGACAGAAACAGTGTTTCTGAAGAGCTACAACACTTATTCGATGGATTAACCAATAACACTGCTAAGGATGTGCGTCATCTGCCAATAATTGAACAGTTTGAAAGAGCAGCTCAATTGCCACAGATTTCGGATGTGGCTTCGGTAGAAATGCAAAAAAAGGAAGCAGCTGTATTGCGACTGATCAACTCTTATCGGGTTGGCGGTCATAAAGTGGCGAATGTTGACCCCATCCAGTACCGCCAACGTCCAGGCGCTGTGGACTTGAATCCAGAGTACCATCAACTATCCGAGAGCGATAACACTACCGAATTTAATACCGGTTCCTTAGCTGCTTCTGCTTCTAACCGAATGAAATTAAAAGACATTATAGGATTGTTAAAAAGAACCTATACAAAGCATGTGGGCTATGAGTACATGCATATCAATGCTATTGCAGAACGGGAGTGGTTGCAACAACGGATAGAATCCATAGGTGATCAATTTCCTGTTAGTAAGGATCAACAAGAACGCTTGTTAGAAGAATTAACCAAAGCCGAAGGCATGGAAAGATATTTGCATACCAAGTATGTTGGACAAAAACGTTTTTCATTGGAAGGTGGAGATGCGTTAATTCCGCAATTGTATGAATTGATTTTACACACAGGCAAACAAGGCATTAAAGAGGTGGTCATCGGTATGGCACATCGTGGACGCCTGAATGTGCTGATAAACCTATTAGGTAAATCCTCTGCTGACTTGTTCAAAGAATTTGAAGGCAAATACGACAAAGAATACGACAATGTTAATTCTGGTGATGTTAAATATCATATGGGCTTTTCATCTGATATTCCGACAAAAGGCGGTGATGTCCATGTGGCTTTAGCGTTTAATCCGTCGCATTTGGAAATCATAAATCCCGTGGTTTTAGGTTCGGCTAAAGCTCGTGAATTTCGACGGGATAACAAAGAAATAGGTAAGGAAGTTTTACCCATATTGATTCATGGAGATGCAGCAATAGAAGGGCAAGGTGTTAACATGGAATTGTTTAACATGGCACAAGAACCAGGTTATTTTGTCGGCGGTACTTTGCATATTGTCATAAACAACCAAATTGGTTTTACCACAACCCACGCATTGGATCAGCATATTCCAGGGTATTGCACAGAAGTGGCTAAAATGGTTCAGGCACCTATTTTCCATGTCAATGGTGATGATCCAGAGGCTGTAGCCTTTGTCACAAAACTGGCCGCAGACTTCCGAAAGGAATTTAAAAAAGATGTAGTGATAGATTTGGTCTGTTATCGTCGTCATGGGCACAATGAAGCGGATGAACCTTCTGCGACCCAGCCCATCATGTACAAACTGATCAAAAAGCACCCAACACCGCGACAAATTTATGCCAAAAAATTAATCGATTCAGGAGTGATCTTTAAAGAACATGCTGAGATGTTGGTCGAAGGTTATCGTGATGCCTTGGATGAAGGCCGTGAAGTGGTAGAAATCAGCAAAGCCATGAAAACAGACGAACACCATGTTGATTGGTCTCCTCATGTCGGTGCTAAATTATCAGAAAAAGTTGAAACTTTTATTAGTCAAGACGAATTCAATCGCTTGTCGAAAGCAATAACCACTATTCCTGAAGGCTTTAAACCCCACAATCGCATCAATAAAATCTATCAAGATCGAGTTAAAATGATGCAAGGTCAGTTAAAAATGGATTGGGGCTTTGCAGAAACTATGGCTTATGCAAGTTTACTGAATGATGGTTTCCAAATTAGAATTGATGGCCAAGACTCGCAACGTGGCACATTTTTTCATCGGCATGCGGTAATTCATAATGCCAATGAAGACGAGAATTACATGCCACTTTCATCGTTGCAAAAAGGCAAGGCTAAGATTTCGATTATTAATTCGGTCTTGTCCGAAGAAGCGGTGTTGGCTTTCGAATACGGTTATGCAACATCCGAACCCAATGCACTGATCGTTTGGGAAGCGCAATTTGGCGATTTCGCTAACGGTGCACAAGTGGTGATTGATCAATTTATCTCTTCGGGTGAAGCAAAATGGGGACGTTTTTGTGGTTTGGTGATGTTTTTACCGCATGGATTTGAAGGGCAGGGGCCTGAACATTCCTCCGCGCGTTTGGAGCGTTACTTGCAACTTTGTGCGGTTGACAATATGCAAGTGTGTATGCCATCAACGCCAGCACAAATGTTCCATATGTTACGTCGGCAAATGCTGCGTAAGGTTCGCAAGCCTTTAATTGTGATGACACCTAAGAGTTTGTTGCGTTACAAGGGAGCGGCTTCAGAAATGTCACAATTAACCGATGGCGAGTTCCAAAATGTCATTCCAGATCGCCGTGTCGATAACAACAAAGTGACGCGTATGATCGTCTGTTCTGGTAAGGTCTATTACGACATTATCAATGAGTTAGAGGCCCATCCAAATGAGACAATTGCGGTTGTTCGTGTGGAACAATTGTACCCTTTTCCCAGAAGGCTACTGTTGTCCTATTTGCAAAATTACAGCCATATTAAAGACATTATCTGGTGCCAAGAAGAACCGATTAATCAAGGAGCTTGGTTTCAGATACGACACCATTTGCAGTACTGTGTCAGAAACAACAAACATGGCGATAGACCTTTGTATTTTGCTGGAAGAAAAGGTTCGCCTTCGCCAGCGGTCGGTTCGTCCCATTCACATATTAAACAACAAAACCAACTGGTCAAAGATGCTATTTCTGGCATTCATGGTTCCAGTATTGATGCGGAGTAAAAAATGAGTATAGAAATTAAAGTTCCAGTTCTTCCTGAGTCTGTAGCTGATGCCACGGTAGCAACCTGGCATAAAAAACCTGGTGATTTTGTTGCCAGAGACGAAAACATTGTAGATTTAGAAACCGACAAAGTAGTTTTGGAAGTTCCTGCACCAACAGATGGGTATCTAAAAGAAATCGTGCAGAATGAAGGCGAAACAGTTTTATCGGATCAAGTTCTGGCCTCTTTTGAAGAAGGCGAAGCTCCAGCTCAAAGCAGTGAAGCGGTCGTTGAAGTAGCGGCGACTCCTGCTGCTACAGCACCAACAGTTGCTGCACAATCAGCACCTGCAAGTGTTTCTACCGCAGGAGCCAGTCCTTCGGCACGTAAAATCATGAGTGAAAACTCCATTGATGCCAGTCAAATCACTGGCTCGGGTCGTGGAGGAAGAATCACAAAACCCGATGCTCTCAATGCGGCCAATACTCCAGAACAGGAACGCGTGCCCATGAGCCGCTTGCGCCAAATGGTCTCTAAACGAATGATAGAAGCACAATCTACCGCAGCAATGCTAACCTCTTTTAACGAAGTGGATTTGCAAGCTGTGATGGATATTCGCAAAAAGTACAAAGAAGAATTTATCGAAAAACACGGTGTAAAATTAGGTTTGATGTCCTTTTTTGTCAAAGCAGCCACCGAAGCATTAAAAAAATTCCCGATTATTAATGCTGCAACAGAAGGCAACGATATCATCTATAACAAAAACCATCACATTGGTATTGCTGTAGCTTCGCCACGTGGATTGGTTGTGCCAGTGCTTAAAAATACTGCCAGCATGGGTTTGGCTGATATCGATGCAGGTATTCGAGATTATGCCGTTGCTGCCCGTGATGGAAAATTATCCATGGATGATTTGCAAGGAGGAACTTTCACCATTACCAATGGCGGTTCGTTTGGTTCTTTAATGTCCACACCTATATTAAATGCTCCGCAGAGTGCAATTTTAGGCATGCATACTATCAAACAACGTCCAGTTGTAGTGAATGGCGATATTGTTGCTCGTCCAATGATGTATATCGCCTTGACTTATGACCATCGTATTATTGATGGCAAAGATGCGGTTTTATTTTTAGTGGCTATTAAAGATGCGTTAGAAGATCCAGCACGCATGTTATTAAACCTTTAGGAGAAAGAAAATGAGTGAACAATACGATGTCATTGTCATTGGCGGCGGCCCTGGCGGTTATGTGGCAGCCATCCGTGCAGCACAATTGGGTTTGAGTACTATGTGTGTGGATAATTTTATTGGCAAAGATGGTAAGCCTGCTTTGGGTGGAACTTGCTTAAATGTCGGTTGTATCCCATCGAAAGCTTTGCTAGATTCCAGTAAAAACTTTGCCCATATGCAGCACGATTACCACAATCACGGTATTAGTTTTGATAATGCCAAAATGGATGTAGCAACAATGATTGGCCGCAAAGACAAAATTGTTAAGCAATTTACTGGAGGTATTGCTGGTTTATTTAAAGCCAATAAAGTTAAGGCTGTGCACGCAACCGCGACTATACTTGCAGACCAACAAGTCAAATTGACACAAGGTGAAAAATCAACCACAGTGACTGCAAAAAACATCATTATTGCAACAGGTTCAACGCCCTTTTCAATTCCTAATGTAGAGATTGATAATCAGTTAATTGTTGATAATGAAGGAGCGCTGAACATTTCAGAAACACCAAAACGCCTGGGCATTATTGGTGCAGGTGTCATCGGCTTGGAAATGGCCAGTGTTTGGGGTCGCTTGGGTGCTGAAATTGTTATTTTTGAAGCCATGGATTCGTTGTTGGCAGCAGCAGATAAAGCCATTGCTAAAGTTGCAGCCCGCGAATTTAAAAAACAAAAAATGGATATCCGCCTGAAAACATTTGTCAAAGCAGCAGAAATTGTCGATGGACAAGTCAAAGTGACATTTGAAAAAAATGGAGAAGTGGCTACAGAAACTTTTGATAAATTATTGGTGTCGGTTGGTCGTAAGTCCAATACGGAAAACTTATTGAGCGAAGGCTGTGGTGTCGAGTTGACCGATCGTGGGCAAATTCAAGTCAATGATTTGTGTCAAACTACTGCGGCTAATATCTGGGCAATAGGCGATGTTGTCCGCGGACCTATGCTCGCACACAAAGCCAGTGAAGAAGGCATAGCCGTAGCGGAACGTATCGCGGGTCAACACGGTCATATTGATTTCAACACCGTTCCTTGGGTGATTTATACTGAACCAGAAATTGCATGGGTAGGTCAAACAGAAGAGCAATTAAAAGAGCAGGGTATAGCTTACAATGTTGGTACATTTCCTTTTGTTGCTATCGGCCGAGCAGTTGCCATGAACCAACCAGAAGGCATGGTAAAACTGCTAGCAGACAAAGAAACAGATGTACTTTTGGGAGCTCATATCGTTGGCGCAAATGCTTCTGAATTGATAGCAGAATGCGTGGTAACCATGGAATTTCAAGGGTGTGCCGAAGACTTGGCTCGTATTATTCATGCTCATCCTACACTTTCAGAAGCTGTACACGAAGCAGCCTTGAGTGTCGATAAAAGAGCAATTCATAAAGTGAATTAAAACATGAGTGGTGATTGTTCAGCATAGTTATTCCTCAGTTGGCTGAGCAATAATCATTTAAAAAACAAAAAAGGGCGATATCATCGCCCTTTTTTGTTGTTGCTATTTTTAAAGCTATCAATTTATAGACTTTATTACTTTAGAGAAAGTGTGGTAATATACTACCCAGAGTCAGATACTAAAAATAGAGGACAATAAATGAATGCAACATTAAAAGCAGCCGTAATTCAAATGGGATTGAAATCATCCACCGATAATGATCCAGAAACTATTCGCAAAGCAATGATAGAAGCGCATATCCCGCTTATTGAAGAAGCAGGTGAAAAAGGCGTACAAGTACTTAGTTTTCAAGAAGTCTTTACTCAGCCCTATTTTTGCCCATCGCAAGATGTTAAATGGTACGAAAGTGCCGAGTCCATCCCCAATGGACCAACAACTCAATTAATGATGGAATACGCAAAAAAATACCAAATGGTGATTGTCGTGCCGATTTACGAACGCGATGATGTCACTGGTGTTTATTACAACACAGCCGCGGTTATTGATGCCGATGGCAGCTATTTAGGCAAATACCGCAAAACTCATATTCCTCAAGTTGCAGGATTTTGGGAAAAGTTTTACTTCAAACCCGGAGCTTCCAATTGGCCTGTATTCCAAACGCAATACTGCAAATTGGGTGTTTATATCTGTTATGATCGCCATTTTCCTGAAGGATGGCGTGCACTTGCTCTTAATGGAGCGGAATATATCATTAATCCATCTGCAACAGTGGCAGGGTTATCAGAATACCTCTGGAAATTAGAACAACCAGCCTCAGCAGCAGCCAATGGATGTTGGATTGCTGCCATCAATAGAGTTGGCATAGAAGAACCTTGGAATATCGGCGAATTTTATGGTCAAAGTTATTTTGTCAATCCACGTGGACAAATCGAAAAGCAAGCCAGTCGAGACCAAGACGAACTGCTTATCCATGATTTGGACATGAGCCTGGTACAAGAAGTCCGTAATACTTGGCAATTCTTCCGCGATCGCAGACCCAGTACCTATAGCAAATTAACCGATGGTGAATAATTCTCTGAAAGGAGCTGCAGTATTATCAAATAAGAGTGATTTATGACAAGACAAGCCGATGATTTATATAACGAAGACTTAGCACCAACAACACCAGAACAACGCACATGGGACTGGAAAGCCTATGGCGCATTATGGGTCGCAATGGTGGTTTGTGTGCCAACTTATATGTTGGCAGGTGGCTTGATTGCAGCGGGTATGAATTGGTGGCAAGCCGTACTTACCGTCTTACTTGGTAATGTAATTGTGTTGGTGCCGATGATGTTAATTGGTCATGCAGGCGCCAAACATGGTATTCCTTTTCCGGTTTTATTACGTTCTTCCTTTGGTACTAAAGGAGCCAGAATTCCAGCATTGGCACGTGGTTTAGTCGCTTGTGGCTGGTTCGGTATTAATACATGGGTTGGCGGTTCGGCTATTTATGTCATTGTTAATGCTCTGACTAACAGTGCTATTGTTGGCACTGCTTTGCCTTTTTTGGGTATAGATGTTGGACAGTTTGCCTGCTTTATTGGCTTTTGGGCCATGCATCTGTATTTTATAAAACACGGTACAGAATCCATACGTTGGTTAGAGACCTATGCCGCTCCATTTTTGATTGGTATGGGATTGGTCTTGTTAGCTTGGGCTTATTTTACTGCGGGTGGTTTTGGCGAAATGTTATCGGCTCCTTCGCAGTTTTCCGAAGGTGGAAAACGCCAAGGTGAGTTTTTAGCTGTCTTTATCGCAAGTCTAACAGCGATGGTGGGTTTTTGGGCAACCATGGCTTTAAATATTCCAGATTTCACACGATTCGCCAAATCTCAAAAAGATCAGATCATCGGTCAAGCTATTGGTCTTCCCTTGCCTATGGCCTTGTTTGCATTTATCAGTGTGGCAGTGACGTCAGCAACAGTGACTATATTTGGTGAAGCCATTTGGGATCCTGTAGTTTTAGCAGGCAAGATGGGTGGAATTGGCGTCATCGTAGCGCTCATGGCCTTAGTGGTGGCGACTTTAACCACCAATTTAGCAGCCAATGTTGTCGCTCCAGCTTATGGTTTTTCCAACCTAAATCCGAAAAAAATAAGCTTCACAATGGGGGGGTATATCACCGCAGCAATTGGTATTGCAATAATGCCATGGAAATTATTAGAAACAGCAGATGGTTATATTTTTGTTTGGCTTGTTGGATATTCGGCATTACTGGGCCCAATAGCAGGGATTTTAATTGCCGATTATTTCATGGTGCGCAAGAGCGAGCTGGATGCAGATTCTTTATTCAAACACAATGGTATTTATAAAAAATGGAACTGGGCAGGGCTTATCGCCTTGATTGTTGGAATAGTGCCAAATTTACCTGGTTTTTTACACGCAGCTGGTCTAATGGAAAGCGTACCCGCAATTTTTGATACCGTTTATAGCTACGCTTGGTTCGTAGGTTTGTTTATTGCTGGTATTTTGTATTTGTTGTTGAATAAAAAATAAACGTGGATAAATTTTAGCATTGAGGTACTGTGATTGTTTAGAGTTGATTAAAAAAGCCTAATTATTATTGGGCTTTCTTATGTCTGTTTAATTAATATCCGTTACAATATCGGCATGAATGATTATCCAAGAAAAAACAGCAATAAAACAACCACAAACCGAGTCAATAACCTCAAAGTACCACCTCAGTCAAATGATGCAGAGCGCTCGGTATTGGGAGGCTTAATGTTGGTGCCAGAGGCTTGGGACAAGGTTGCCGATCTTCTTAGTGAAGATGATTTTTACCGCAACGATCACACGCTTATATTTAAAGCCATCAAAGCCTTAAGTGAACAATCAAAGCCTTGCGATGTGATTACCGTAGGCGAATGGTTGGACTTGCACCAATTAAGTGAAGATGCTGGTGGCGAAGATTATCTTATTGATATCGCTAGCAATATACCTGGTGCTGCAAACATCAAAGCCTATGCCGAAATTGTCCGAGAAAAATCCGTACTGCGACAGTTAATACAAATCGGCAATAATTTGACAGAAAATGCCTTTAATCCAGAAGGAAAAAACAGCGATGACTTGCTTGAAGAGGCCGAAAAAGAAGTTTTTGGCATTCGTGAACAAACCTTAAAAACCAAGAGTGGTTTCCAAGACATTAAATCTTTGTTAGTAGATGCTATTGAAACCATGGAAGAAATGGGTAACTCCGATGGCAGCATGACAGGCTTACCGACTGGATTTACTGATTTTGATAATAAAACCAATGGCTTGCAGAAATCAGATTTAATCATTGTGGCGGGTCGTCCCGCTATGGGGAAAACTTCTTTTGCCATGAATATTGCCGAAAAAGCAGCCATTAAGGAAGGAGCCAGTGTTGCTATATTCAGTATGGAAATGTCATCGGTTCAATTGGTGATGCGTATGATGTCTTCTTTGTCTCGAATAAACTCAGGCAAACTAAAATCTGGAAACTTATCGGATGAAGAATGGCCGCGGATTGGTCAGATTAATCATTTACTTTCTAATTCTAAAATTTTTATTGATGATACACCTGCCTTATCGCCTATGGAAGTACGGGCTCGATGCCGAAGATTGCAACGCCAACATGGTTTGGATTTGATTGTTATTGATTATTTGCAACTTATGCAAGTCAAGGGAGCTGAAAATAGGGTCAATGAGATTTCAGAAATCTCTCGGTCTCTTAAAGGCTTAGCCAAAGAGCTTGATGTGCCTGTTATTGCTCTTTCTCAGTTAAATCGCTCCCTAGAACAACGGCCCAACAAGCGTCCTGTTATGTCAGATTTGCGTGAATCAGGAGCCATTGAGCAAGATGCTGATTTGATTGTGTTTATTTATCGCGATGAAGTCTATCACGATGATTCACCACATAAGGGCAAGGCAGAAATCATACTGGGCAAGCACCGTCATGGCTCAACAGGCATGGTACCCTTAACATTTTTGGGTGAATTTACCAAATTTGAAAATTATCTCAATGACATTGGCATTGAAAACGATGAAGCCCCTAAGCAGACGCATTAATTATAAAGATTAAGATTCATGAGCCGTGGAACACAAGCCATCATCCATCTGCAAAACTTAAGGCATAATTTTAAGGTCTTAAGCCAATTGGCATCCGATAAGCTGGTCTTGGTTGTCAAAGCAGATGCTTATGGGCATGGTTTAAAAAATATCGTCAAATCTTTGCACCATGTCTCTTATTTTGGGGTGGCAACACTTGATGAAGCTCTAAGGATCAGAAAAATAAGAAAGAATGTTAAAATTCTTTTGCTAGAAGGCTATTTGGACGCCAAAGAACTTGAGCTCACATTAAAAAATCGCATCGATTGTGTCATTCATCAACAGCAACAGATTGATTTGCTTAATCAATTGAACAGCACAATGCGGATGAATGTTTGGTTAAAATACGATTCAGGCATGAACCGCTTGGGTTTTAATGATGAGACTTATCCTTGGGCTATCAAGCAAATCAAAAAACATAGAAATGTAGCCGAAATTGTGTTAATGAGTCATTTTGCTTCGGCAGATAAGATTGATAAAAAACGCTATTCAGATTTCACTTGCAAACAAAAGCAGTATTTTTTGAGCTATCGCAACGAAGAGCCTTTCTCATTTGCTAATTCACCAGCTTTATTGAACAATCTTAAGGAGAAAGGGGAGTGGTGCCGAACTGGTTTGGCTTTGTTTGGGGTTTCTCCTATCGCAGGAAAAACAGCCAAAGATTTTAACTTAAAACCAGTAATGTCTTTAAAAACAACAGTTATTGCCACTAAAAACATCAAAAAAGGCCAAGGTGTTGGTTATGGTCAGAGCTATCAAGCCAAAAACGACATGAAAATTGCCATAATTGGAATCGGTTATGGTGATGGTTACCCGTGGTCCTTGAGCGAAAATGCTTATGTTTTGTTGCGAAATCAAGCGGCTAAAATAGTAGGAAAAGTCTCCATGGACATGATGGCGATTGATGTTTCTCATCTGGATGGAGTGGAAGTAGGTGAGCTTGTTTTGCTATGGGGACAAGAAAACTCAATGATTTTGCCGGTAGAAACAGTGGCTAATAATGCCAATACCATTCCATATGTGCTACTATGCCAAATAACTTCTCGTGTGCATTATGAGTATCTCGAATAGTTGCGGCTTATTAAGAACTTGTCCGTTAAGCAGTAGATTTTCAAGAGCCTTGAAAAAAGCCAAAGCATTCGAATAACTCTCAATTCCAGAGCAGTCTTTATTAATTGAGGTGTCTCTATCAGCTATGACTAGCGTAATTCAGTATTTTAAATCCCAAGTTAAATCAGAGGAATGGCCTTCACTTATTTGGTCATTTTTGTATTTTTATTTTTTACTGACAGGTTATTTTATCCTCAGGCCTATTCGTGAAGAAATGGGTGTAACTGCTGGGCCAGAAAACTACGATATATTGTTTTTATCAACCTTTGTGGTCATGCTGCTTATTCAGCCCATTTATGGAAAAATAGTTTCTAGTTATTCCAGAAAGCAGTTTATACCGATGATTTATGGATTTTTTGCTCTGTTGATTCTTACCATTTGGGCTTTGTTTCAGCTTGTTGGCACGCAAAGTGTCTGGTTGGCACGAATCTTTTTTGTTTTTGTCAGTGTCTATAATGTTTTTGTGGTTTCGGTGTTTTGGAGTTTTATGTCCGATGTCTATAACAAAAAACAAGGCACAAGATTGTTTGGCGTGATAGCAGCAGGTGGCAGTACAGGCGGCATTACAGGAGGGTTGATTACGGCCGCGTTGGTGCATAGGGTGGGCACTATCAATTTGTTGTTGGTCTCTTTTGGCTTTTTAATATTTTGTATATTTGCAGTTTATAAAGTCAGAAAATATGCCAATGAATCGACTGAAAACAAAGAGGCTCCCATAGGAGGAAGTCCTATTGAAGGTGTCAAATTAATATTAAGTTCAAAACTCTTGCAGCAAATTGCCTTGATGACGGTGATGTCGGTCTTGATTGGTGGAATTTTTTATTACTTGCAAGGCAGTTTTGTCAAAGAATATTTTCCTGATCGCGAAAGCCGGACACGTGTGTTCGCAAATATTAATACTATCACCAATATGTTGACTTTGTTTTTTCAATTGATATTGACGCCTTTTTTCTTACAGAAATTCAAAATCCACAAGATATTGGGTATCTACCCAACAGTCATGATCTTTACTTTTTTACTCTTTGGTGTTTTTCCGGTCCTTCAAGTTGTGCTTGGAGCGATAATTTTACAAAGAAGTGGAGCCTATGGCATTATGAAACCGCCAACAGATTGGTTGTTTACAGGATTGGATAAAAACATAAAATACAAATTCAAGAATTTTTTGGATACGGTTATTTACCGAGCAGGCGATGTATTTACTCAATGGGTCTTTGTGAATAGTGTTGTTTATTTCACGCGTGAAAAATGGGTGTTTGCGGTATTTGGAGTGTTTTTCAGTCTTGTCTGGCTAGTTAATGCCATAAAAGTAGGGAAATTGGCCAATGAAAGTTTTGACAAGATAAGTTGTAAAGATGATTTGGGCAGTACTTAAATCCCGATATGTTATCGACCTAATTCCATATCGGGATTTGGGTTTTATGATGGCATAGAGCTCTTGATTTTATTTTGCAAGGCCGCTATTATTTTTAAATTGCCAGCAATAATATTGCCACTGCTTAAATAGTCCTTGCCCATTTTAAAATCTTTGCATTCACCGCCAGCTTCAGACACAATTAAAGCGCCAGCGGCCATGTCCCAAGATTCTAAACCCATTTCCCAAAAACCATCGACTCTTCCCGAGGCGACATAAGCCAAATCCAAGGCTGCTGAACCCGCTCTACGAATATCGCCAACAGACTTAAAAATAGATTTAAATTGCAACATGTAACGGTTAAAGACCTCGCGTTTGCGAAAGGGGAATCCTGTAGCAATAATAGCATCGTTCAAGGTCGCTTTGCTGTCTATTCGCAAACGTGCATCGTTCAAATAGGCTCCATGTCCTTTGCTGGCATAAAAGGTTTCATCTCGCACAGGATCATGAATTAACCCGTGTTCAATCACTCCTTTTACTTCTAAAGCAATAGAGACACAATAGTGAGGGATACCATGTAAAAAATTACTGGTACCATCCAAAGGATCGATAATCCAAACATGGTCGGCTTTTTGATTGCCGATCAAGCCGCCTTCCTCGCCCAATATTGCGTGATCTGGATAAGCTTTAGAAATGGTTTCAATTATGGCTTGTTCAGCATTGTGATCGGCAATACTGGCAAAATCATTTTCTCTTTTTTTGACCACGTGCAAGGTATGCACTTGTTTTTGCAGTCGGAGTAGTATCCCACCCGCTTTAAAGGCGGCTTTTTCTGCAATGTTTATTTCGGGTTGACGCATAGTTTGAATGTTATATTTCGATTAATCGCCTATGATAACTGTTATTTAATCATTAATATATTTTATCGCATGACTTTTGGGTAAAATAAAGTTTTTTACAATCACCCATAAATAAATGTCAGAAAATATACGATTCGTGCTGATGGGTACGACACACTCAGGCAATATTGGCGCAGCAGCAAGAGCAATGAAAACCATGGGGATTACTGATTTAGCTTTGGTCAAGCCCGAAGACTTTCCTAGTGCTCAAGCCACCTCTCGTGCCTCTGGTGCTGATGATCTGTTATTTAACGCCGATGTCTGTCAAACAGTCGATCAAGCGATAAAGGACAGTAAGCTAGTGATAGGGACAACCGCCAGAAAACGCCACTTGGATATTCCGGTGATTGATGCACGTGAGGCAGCTTCTATGTTAGTTAAAGAATCCCAGAGTCATCAAGTCAGTTTGATTTTTGGTAAAGAGCGCTATGGTATGACTAACGAAGAGGTCGAACGCTGTCATTATTTGGTACGGTTACCAACCGTAGAGTCTTTTTCTTCGCTTAATTTGGCTTCTGCTGTTCAGGTGCTTTCCTATGAATGCCGAATGGCTGCGATGCAAAATACTTATAAACCTGAAGCATTGGAGTTGGATGATGGGAGAGTCAATGCAGAAGTTATGGAAGGTTTTTATCAGCATTATTTCAATGTGATGGAAAAAGCACTTTATTTAAGAAAAGAAGGACATGAATCATTGAAAACAAAAATAAGACTACTGTATAATCGCAGCCGTCTTAAAAGACATGAGATTGACATTTTAAGAGGTTTTTTATCCAAGTTGGACAAAAAGCTTTAACAGGATTTTTTTCACACTTTATTTAAAAAAAGGTGTTGACAGATGAAAGTTATGCGTTAAAATGCCCGCTCTTATTTATTCCCCGATAGCTCAGTTGGTAGAGCAAGTGACTGTTAATCACTGGGTCGGCGGTTCAAGTCCGTCTCGGGGAGCCATATTTTGAAAAAGGCTGCATTTTTTGCAGCCTTTTTTGTTTTTCAATGAAATTAACTTAAATATAGTCTCAATATAAGTTAATATAGCATCCCTTTTTTGTGTGTTTTTATCGCACAATACGAATAAAAATTAGATTCACAATTAAAGAGACCTTGGCGCACTTATGATGATAAGTAAAAAATGATTGAATTCAGCAATTTTCCAATGAAAATTTTGCTAACAGTCTAAATATTAGCTGTAATTTTCATCTTGATTTTGGTAACAATCTCTATTTTTTCTTTCGGCATAGGATAGCACAAAGGCTTCATAAATTAACAAACTACAGATAGGAAACATTCATGGCATTTGAAGAATACGATGATTTTGAACAAGAACAACTGGTCAAAGAGTGGATAAAAAACAATTGGTTTACCATTGTAATGGGGATAGTTATAGGTTTGGGCAGTGTGTTTGGACTGAATTATTGGAAAACACAACAGCAGCAAAAACGCTTTGATATGGCCAATCAATACAAATCATTTGGTGAAGTGATAGAATTGGCAGAATTGGATGAAGCGAAAAAAATATTAGCAGAAATGGAAGCAAAATCTGACAATAGTTTTTATGTGATTGAAGCACATTTGTTACTGGCAAAAGAATTCATAAAAAAAGACGATTTAGAAAGTGCAGTTAAACAACTTGAAGCAGTGATCGCAAAGAAAACAGATCAATTGACATCAGAGATGATTAAATTGCGTTTGGCTCGTGTTTACAATGCAATGCAAAAATACGATCAAGCTTTGGCTCTTGTGTCAGCAGTTTCTAGTCCATCTTTCTTATCTTCAGCCAAAGAAATTGAAGGAGATGCATATTTTGCCCAAGGTGATTTAGACAAAGCCAAATTGGCTTATCAAGATTCAGTAGCAGAAGGCGAAGGCTATTCTGGCAAAAAAAACATTGAAATGAAATTGGAAAACACTTAATACCCAATTGACAACAGACGATGAGGTCAACCATGCAACGAATATTACTCTTAGTTTCATTTACACTGCTATTCGCTATTTCATGTTCAAAAAACAAAAAAGAAAAAAAGTTTGAACCTATTAAACTGGAGAGCATATCCCAGCAAGGACAATTCAAACGTTTGTGGACTAAAAAATTAGACGGCGGCAAAAAGGCTTTTGGTTATAAATTAATTCCATATATTGACAACAAATTTGTATTTGTTGCCAGTCAAAGCGGCCAAGTGCTTAAATTGGATGCAGAGACAGGACAAGAATCATGGTCAGTCGCTCTGGAGATTGAGCTCAGTGCCGGACCTGGAGTGGGTGTTGATATTTTGGTAGTAGGGACACCCGAAGGACAAGTGATTGCCTTGGACAAAACCAATGGTTCGCAATTGTGGACGAAAAAACTTTCATCAGAAATCATCTCTCCACCCGTTGTTGATAACAATAAAGTCATTGTTCGAGCTCAAGATGGTCGTGTTTATTCCCTTAATGCTAACGATGGAAGCAGAAATTGGTTATTTGATACCAATATTCCTAATTTGACTTTGCGGGGCAATTCAAAACCTATTGTGAAAGCAGGGCGTGTGTATATTGGCTTTGATAACGGTAAAGTTGCAGCAATAAAACAAGAGTCTGGTGATGTCATTTGGTTGCAAAATGTCGTCGATTCAAAAGGCAAAACAGAACTTGCACGTATTGTTGATATCGATGGTGATATGGCTTTGATAGCGACGGACTTATACTTGTCTAGTGCAGTGGGTAAAACCATTGCGGTTGCTACTGAATCTGGCCGTGTCATGTGGACACATGATAAAGGCTCGGCACTTGGAGTGACAGCATCAAGAAGCAACCTTTATATATTGGACAACGAATCCAACGTGCATGCTTTGAGAAGAGCTGATGGAACTGAAGTGTGGAGCACAACCGCTTTTAAATACAGATTATTAACCAGACCTGTTTTTTATCTCGGTGATTTGATTGTCGGTGATTTGGATGGTTACTTGCATGTTGTGGATGGAGCCACTGGAGAAATAGTGGCCAGAACGCGTATGGGTAAAGATGCCTTTTATTCTGAGCCAGTTGTTTTGGGCTCTCTGCTTGTTGCTTACAACAAAGATGGTAGCTTAACTGCTTTTGAGTATTCACGTTAAGCCTAGTTAAGCTTAGTACAGATTCAGATATAGAAAACACAATGATAGCACGATTCCTTAACACGTCTAAAATCACAAGCTTTCTCAGCAATGAGTTGGCTTTTGTTTTATGTCTATCAAACAATTTTACTCTCAAATGCGTATCTCGATCGGGATTTGGGTCACTCTCCAACAAGAGACAATGAAATGGTTCCTGTTATCGCAATTGTTGGACGCCCCAATGTAGGAAAATCCACTTTATTCAACATTCTAACTCTGACACGTGATGCCTTGGTTGCTGACTTTCCAGGTTTGACGCGTGACCGACAGTACGGAACGCTGGAATTAGAAGAAACAAATGCCATTGTTATAGATACAGGCGGTTTATTGGGTGACGAAGGTAATTTGTCAAGCCTGATGAATTCACAAGTTGATACAGCCATCGATGAATGCAACCTCATTCTCTTTATGGTTGATGCTAAAGCAGGATTGATGGAACACGACAAAAAAATTCTTAAAAGTTTACGCAATACCGATAAACCCATTTTAGTTTTAGTCAATAAAATTGACGGTCAAGACGAAGATGTTGCTTTATTGGACTTTTATCAAATGGGCATTGAGCACATGATGCCAATTGCCGCTGTCCATAAACGCAATATTGGTGAGTTGAGAGATAAACTCAAACACTACTGCGATGAACTCATCAGTGAAGAGCAAGAACAAGAATCACTGCTGGACAGCAAAGGACCAAACTTGGCTATTATTGGCCGTCCCAATGTCGGCAAGTCAACCTTGGTGAATCGCTTACTCGGTGAAGACCGCGTTCTAGCTTATGATATGCCTGGTACCACACGGGACTCAATTTGTTTGCCGTTAGAATGGGATGGCAAAGATTATACTTTGGTTGATACCGCTGGAGTCAGACGCAGAGCTAAAGTTTCTGAAAGCATCGAGAAATTCAGCGTGATCAAAACCCTGCAAGCTATCGATCGTTCGCAGGTGTGTGTTTTGTTGGTTGATGCTCAAGAGGGTTTGACCGATCAAGACATGCATTTGCTAGGGCTGATTACTAATAATGCTCGCGCTGTAGTGATTGCCCTAAATAAATGGGATCATCTAAGTGATGAACGAAAAGTTGAGATTAAAACAGAATTTGCCAGACGCATGACTGCTTTTACTTGGGTGCCCTTGGTCTATATTTCTGCCTTACATGGTTCGGGTCTTACCGATCTTATGGAGCGTGTTGATTTGGTTTATGATGCAGCGACCAAAGAAATAGATACCAACCAGTTAACGGATGTTCTTAAAGAAGCGTACAAAGCGCATCAGCCCGCTCTGATACAAGGACGCTTAACCAAATTAAAATATGCACATTCAGGTGGTCGGAACCCGCAAAGAATTATCATTCATGGACGGCGCACAGAAGCCTTACTGCCCGCTTATATTAAATACCTTGAAAATCAATTCCGCAGTGCTTTTAATTTGCGTGGTGCGCCCATCGTTTTGCAATTTATCAGTAGCAAAAACCCTTACAAAGTTACGAAAAAGAAGAACAGATCCAGCACTAGAAATCGCCGTCACAATGCATTTGACACCACACCCAGAAAGAAAAAATGGTAAATAACTCCTATATTACAAAAATATCGTTTTCACAAGCTCAAAAAAAAATTAGCGAAACGGCTTTAGAACTGTTTAATCCACAAGCCGAAGTAAGCGATATAAATCAATGCCTTAATCGTGTATTGGCCAACGATGTTCAAGCACGAATCAATGTCCCTGCTTTTGAAAACAGTGCGATGGATGGCTATGCCATTCGCCATTCTGATTTGGGCGCAGAAAAACAAGGCTGGTTATCCTTGCAAGAGCCACAATACGCAGGGTCATCACAACTGCAGGTTTTGCAAGAAAACAGCGCGATTCCAATAATGACAGGAGCCATGCTTCCTCAAGGTGCCAATACTGTCGTGATTAAAGAACATTCCCAAGTGAAAGACGGTAAAGTCCATCTTAGAGATATTGGTGAAAAAGGCAGCTATATTCGAAAAATTGGGGCCGATATAAAGGCAGACAATAAAATATTAGACAAAAACACACGACTAAAAGCACAAGATATAGGTCTCATAGCCTCTGTGGGTTGTCAAAAAATTGCCGTCTATGCAAAAACCAAAATCGTAGTTTTCACGGGCGGCGATGAAATCATTCAAGTCGGACAAAGTATGCAGCTTGGACAAGTCTATGATTCGGTGAGGCCGACATTGTTAGGCTTGTTATCGACTCAAAATTGTGAAATTGTTCATGTCGGTAGTCTAAAAGATGATCCTGAACAAATAAAACAAGCCTTAGATACATACGCTCAAGAAAATACGGTTATTATTTGCAATGGCGGAGTTTCAGCAGGTGATAAGGATTATGTCTTAAAAGTCATGCAAGACCATGGCACAATAGAATTCCATAAAGTTAATATTAAGCCAGGTTTTCCACTGCTGTTTGGGCATTACAACAAGGCTTTGTTTTTTGGTTTACCAGGCAATCCAGTCTCAAGTTTTACTAATTTTTGTCAATTTGTTATTCCGACTTTGCGGATTTTACAAGGAGAAGAGATTCAGCATACGGGCTTCATCCGTGCAAAGTTAACTCACTCCTATAGCAAGCAACATTATCGCAGGGAATTTGTTCGGGCACGTCTGAGTTATGATCCAACCATTGGTTTTGAAGTCAGTGTTTCTGGCAATCAAAGTTCAGGAAGGTTAACATCGGTGACTCAAGCCAATTGCTTTATTGTCCTCAATGAAACTCCAGACGAATACAAAGAAGGCCAAACGGTCAATGTTCAGCGTTTTGTTGATTTGCTTTATCCGCATTTAATCTAAAGTTTAGAGAACTTTGCATAATTATGTGGCGAAAGAAAAAATAGAGATTGTTACCAGATTGAGCCAACACAACTACGGTGAATAATAGACAAGACTTATTGTTTGTAGTACTTGGAATAGAAATAGTAATGAAGGAAAACTGGATTTAGTGCTTTTCCCCCATGATTTTTGTTAAACAGAATGAAGTATAATGAAAGATTTAAGTGTTTTACAAGCTTATAAAAAGTGTTTGAATCAAACTTCCCATCAACTTATTGATGTCCGTACACCGCTGGAGCATTCCCAAGGCATAGCTCAAGGAGCTTTGTGCCTACCCTTGGACGAATTGCAAAAATTAACAACACAGCTTTCGAAAGACAGCCATTGCTATGTCATGTGTCAAACAGGCCTGCGATCAAAAATTGCATGCCAGAAATTAAGCGAGCTGGGATACCACTACATTTATCATGTTTACCAAGGTTATCAAAGCTGGTTGCATCAAGGTTTACCTATAGAAACTCCGCAAATAGATCAAGCCACTGTTCGTTATCAACGGCATCATCAGTTAGCCAATTTTGGCAAAAAATCTCAAGACAAATTACTCCAATCAAACGTGTTGTTAATTGGTGCAGGAGGTTTAGGCTCATCTTCAGCCCTCTATCTTGCAGCAGCTGGAGTCGGTCAGATCACTCTGCTTGATGATGATGTTGTCAGTTTGAGCAATTTGCATCGTCAGATTATTCATCAGACCGCTAATTTAGGTCAACTCAAAGTCGAATCTGCAAAAAAACAATTGACAGCTCTGAATCCAGACATAGAAATCAACACCATTGCTCAACGAATTGATAGCACAAATTGTGATGGCTTGGTAGAACAAGCCGATGTTATCATTGATGGAAGTGATAATTTAACAACACGTTATCTCATTAATGACTGCTGCAAAAAACACAAAAAAGCTTTGGTCTATGCCGCGGTTTATCAATACGAAGCACAACTCAGCAGCTTTGATTTCAGAAAAGACAACAGTCCTTGTTTGCGTTGTTTGTTTCCTCAAACTGAAGGATTCGAACCTGAGAACTGCTCAACAGCAGGAGTTTTGGGAGTTGTACCAGGTTTGGCGGGCATAATGCAAGCCACAGAAGCGATCAAATTAATTACAAATGTTGGAGAAACATTGCTGGCAAAATTGTTAATCATGGATTTATTTAGCAATGAATTTAGGACACTAAAATATCGGCAAGATAACAGTTGTTGTCAAAAATAATAAGGGTTTTACAGGCAATGTTTTGGTTTCGGTAAACCTGCATATTTACTGGCAAGCCTCACAGGCCCATCAGGAAAGAGTCGATACAAATAGCGCGAATTGGCAAGGTCTTCCCCTAGCTGAGATTTAATGGCTTTAATTAAAAGGCGCATGGGAGGAGTGGTTTCTGTTTGTAAATAGATATCGCGCACTAATATGATGATTTGCCAGTGCTTATCAGTCAGTTCTATCCCATCGTGGTTCGCCATGCATTCGCCTATTTCTTTGTTCCAGATATTATAATCAAGTAAATGCTTGTTGTCATCTAAAGATAAATCGCTTACTTCCACGTGTATGTCCTCTTGTATTGTGCGACCAATTTAACCCAGTCTTGGTAGCTAATTGATGGCAGCTTATCGTTGTTGTTTTCAATAAGAAAATAAATGTTTTCTGTGAGAACTGTAGCGTTCATTAGCTTGTTGTACTCAGTAGCATCCACGTTTTTGCAAAAAAACAAAACAGCATCATTTTTTCCGACAAGTTGATAATAACGATCAAAATTTTCTACATTTTCAAGATGGCACAAATGCAAAGTTTGGTAAATCATAAGAGCATATCCGATTCTGCAATAAGGGCTTGCAATTGAGCGGCATCAACTGTTTTGTTATTGGCGCGTTCGGCATGCTCTTTCGTCTCTATTCTTGTACTTTCTTGAAAGATAAAGACCTTATCAATTCCATAGAGGCTTAGACTCATCCAATATTTGTTTTCAGATAGCTGCTGGATACCATTGTCTTTAAAAACAAAGGTAATATCAAGATCAAAGGCAACAGCAGACATGAGTTTGTCGAAATACCAACGGTTTTCTTTGTCGGATTTGTTTTGAGAAATAATGGCCAGTGCTTTCATACGAATTCAATAATTTTATCCGCTTCTAAAACAGATTCCATCCACTGTCCTAGACCTGTGAGTGAAAATGCAGAAGAGACTTTTAACCCTTGAAAGTAATAGCCTTCAGCAATAGTCGAGCAAGCACATAAGGGTATTTTTTGTTTGAATAATGCAAGCCAGCGAACATCATCAGTAAAAGCCCACGAGACAGCATGACCATATAAAAAAACCATAATAATTTCTTCTTGTGACTTTTGTAAAGCGCTAATAAAATTCAAAGCATGATTTAGGGTATTTGAATTTTTAACATTTGGACTTATAATAATAGAATATTTCATAATTAATTTGCAATTTAACATATTTTTATCTGTCTAGCTTATACAATCGCTGTTCTTGGATAAGCTTCCTAGTACTGCAATTTATGAGTTCCGTCTAATATTCAGCTTATCTCGCAAAAGTAGTTGTGTTGGCTTATTTTTAAAAAGTAAAGTTGTTTGAGAAGAAAATTATTTATAGAAACTCGAAAGCTTAGTAATATCAAGCTTTTATTTAATAAAAACATTCTTAACGAGTTTTTTACTTTTTAAAAATAAGCCAACACAAAACGGTGAATATTAGACAATACTTATTGTTTGTAGTACTAGGAGCTTGTTCCAGAAAAGAAATCGTAGCGAAGGCAAGCTGGTTTGAGGATTATTTTTCACTGATTTGAGGCGAATAGCCACTCTATTTAACGAGAATCAGGGGAAAAAAGCACTAAATCCAGCTTTTCTACAGTAGATATTCTATTCTGGGACAAGCTCCTAGGATCTGTAATTTTAACGTCATCAACTCGGTATAGCCATGAAAATCAAGCCATTCTCTGTGTTCTTAAACTGTTTGCTCGCAGTTGCCTCTATTCAAACGAGTTTTGCCAACGAGTTTGATTTGCCTAATTTAGGAACTCCGTCAGACTCCATTTTATCACCGATTAAAGAAAAAGAAATAAGAGACGATATCATTAATCAAATCTACCAATACAATCTGGTTATGTCCGATCCTCTTATTGCCGACTACATTGAACAACTTGGCTACCGTTTAGCAGTGAACTCAGAAAATCCAAGTGCTCCATTTGATTTTTTTATGGTCAATGATAATATTGTTAATGCATCAGCCTATCCTGGTGGCTTGATCGTGATTTATAGTGGACTGTTTTTGCGCACACAATCAGAAAGTGAACTGGCTGGTGTGGTGGCTCACGAAATAGCTCACGCAACCCAAAGACATGTTTCTCGTGCTTTTGCGAATGCAAAAAAGAACACCATTCCCACATTGTTGGGTATGTTGGGTGCTGTTTTGGTTTCTCAATACAGCGATTCGCGTGATGCTCCCGTTGCTATTGTAACAGCGGCCTCTGCAATGCAGCAGCAATCGATGATAAACTTTACCCGTTCTCATGAAAAGGAGGCCGATAGAGTCGGAATTAGTACCCTAAAAAAATCCAACTTTGACCCCAAGGGCATGGCCGATTTTTTTGAATTGCTAATGCGTGAAACGCCCACTGACGAAAGATACCAAATGCCAGAATACAATCGGACTCACCCCTTGTCCATTAATCGAGTGACCGAAGCAAAAAACCGGGCTGGAGAAACCAATCCCGAAGACATTAAAGAGTCAGAACTTTATCCGTTTATAAAAGAACGTATTCGTATTTTTACCAAAAACATAGAAATCGACAATGTTAGCTATTATCGCAAGCTGTTTCACGATACAACTAAGGACAAAATCACTCAAGCTCAAATTTATGGCTATGCTCTAGCCTTGTACCACGCCAATGAAAATAAAGCGGCTTTGAAAACTATCCAAAGCATTAAAACAACGGATTTCACCCAGCTTTTGGTTGCTATTCTAAAGGCGAACATCCATGCGGAGCTTAATTGGGAAATCGGTAAAAAGAAATTTGAAAAATTGTATGATTTTTACCCAGAAAGCCCTATTGTGATAGAGCCCTATATTCAAATGTTGATTAAAAGTACAAATATCAAATACCGACTTCAGGCGCGAAATTTAGCCAGAAAATTAGTTCAAATTTATCCCGAAAATGCTAACTACTATCAATTACTTGCAACCATCAATCAAAATGCAGGCAAAAGTATCGAAGCCAATGAAGCTTTAGCGATGAAAGAGCATATCATTAACAACAATTATCGCGCTGTGAGGATATTAAAAAACATATTAAAAGGTGAGCTAGACTATTATCAACGGGCACGAATTGAAGCGAAAATCACAAAGTTTGAAGGACTAATAACCGATAAAGAGCGCAGTCTAGAAATCCAACAAGAAAGAACAGGAGGCCGCCATTAACTCATGAGAGTCTATCAATTGGATGAAGGCTATGCTGCAGAGCGAAAAAAGACTTGGCCTAAAGCATTTAAGTTTGCACTGTATTTTACTGCGCTAGTCTGGAGCGTTTTTCTGATAGATTTTCTTTTGCCATTTGTGGAGCTGAAAGCTTATGGGATTCATCCGCGACATGTTTCAAGTTTGACAGGAATAATAAGCACGGTTTTCTTGCATGGAAGCCTATCACATATTATTAGCAATTCCTTGCCTTTGATTTTGGCCATAACGGCCTTGTTTGGTAACTATCCTAAAACAGCCAAAAAAGTCTTTGTGTTGTCTATCCTTGTTACGGGTTTGTTGGTGTGGCTATTTGCTCGCTCTGCCAATCATATTGGAGCCAGTGGTCTGCTGTATTGTTTGTTGGCTTATATTTTTCTCAGCGGCTTTCTTAGAAAAGACATACAATCCGTTGGGATATCCTTGGTCATCGCCTTTTTTTATGGCTCGTTAATATTTGGTATCATCCCAGATAAACAGCATATCTCATGGGAGTCTCATCTTTTTGGTCTCATTACAGGCGTTTTACTGGCTCTGTATTTCAGAAAAAAAGATCAACCAGTCTTTAAAAAATACGAAAATTGGGAAGAGCTTGGTTGACCTCCATTTTGACATGACTTGAATTTTGACATACAATCACAAGAGTCTGTTATAAGTGCATTATGTGACTTAGGTACAATAACAGCACTTCACCACTAAAGGGTTTAAAAATGAAAAACATTCTATTTTTATTGGTTTTATTTGTTTTTGTTAGTAATTCTCAAGCTATCATTACAACCGCTGACTTATCTGTAGCTGTGATTAATCAAACACCAGGACAAACTTCAGGTAAGTTAGAAATGACCATTACCAACAATGGCCCTGACACAGTGATGCCTGAATTTGTTGTTGAACGCAATTCCATGGGCACATATTTTATTAATGCTAATTTTAGTTACGATTGTAGATTTACTATTGTGAATGGAACGACAATACAAAAAACCATTAATGGACATACTGGTTCCTACGGTTCAAGCCCAAGCCTGATACAAAGCGGGGAATCCCTGATATGTGGATTTTTTTATACATCATTATCGCCACCTGTGATAGATACATATGACGAAGGAAAAGTTATAATAACAGTCGGCCACCAAACTCAAATTGGAGAAACATTTGAAGAAACTAATTGGGAGGATAATACTGTTGAATTTAGCATATTTGAACCCGTTCCTCCACAAACGGATTTAGAATTAAATGTAATCTTAGATCAAGCCGCCCCCCATCCTTTGGGAACAGTGGGTGAAATGAGTTTAAGAATTACCAATCACGGTCCTGATGTGTATGCGGGAATTATTCAAGTTTATACTAGAGTTATTGGAGAACCTGTCACTTTTTATACCCCTATTAATGGTTGTGGCGTGGTTGAAAGTTCAGCTTTTCCTGTTCCAGGAACTCCGGTACATCATTCCTATGGATTTTACAATTTTCCTGAAACAGAAATCCAGGTCAACCAAACCATCAGTTGTCAAGTCGGTTATGTAACCAGTTTAAATGAAAGTGAATTTATCACTACTTTTTTCCATATCAGCCCTGTAAGCCCTATTACAGGTTATGGTTATTTTGGAGATCTAAACCTTGACAATAACACACCTTATATTACTTTTGGGGACAGTCCTGTACCACAAATCATACCCAGTTTGTCCTTAATGAATCTTTTTACCCTGTTATGCCTATTTTTAGCCATCGCTTTTTGTAATATCAAAACCTAACTGTATTTGCTGTTTCATTGTTATTTGTGGGTTTAAACTGAAGAACTAAGCATGCAAACTTTAAATTTTAGATTGCCCAAATCAAGCAATTGACCTCCATTTTGACATGACTTGAATTTTGATATACAATCACAAGTGTCTGTTATAAGTGTATTAGGTAACTTCGGTACAACAGCAGCAATTCACCACTAAAGGGTTTAAAAAATGAAAAACATTCTATTTTTATTTGTTTTTGTTAGTAATTCTCAAGCTATCATTACAACCGCTGACTTATCTGTGTCGGTGACTAATCAAACTCCTGGTCATACTTCTGGAAGGGTAGAAATGACTATTACCAACAATGGCCCTGATACAGTGATGCCCGAGTTTGTTGTCGAACAAAATTTCATGGGAACATTTATTCTGAATGCTATTTTTAGTTATGATTGTAGATTTACCTTTGTGGATGGAATAGCAATACAAGAAACCATTAATGGACATACTGGTTCCTACGGTTCAAGCTCTAGCCTGATTCAAAGTGGAGAATCCCTTTTATGTGGATTAACCTATACATCATCATCACCTCAAGTGACAGATACATATGATGAAGGAAAAACAACAATTACAGTCGGTCATCAGACCCAAAGCGGAGAAACATTTGAAGAAACCAACTGGATGGATAATACTGTTGAATTTAGTTTGTTTGAACCCGTTCCTCCACAAACGGATTTAGAATTAAATGTAATCTTAGATCAAGCCGCCCCCCATCCTTTGGGAACAGTGGGTGAAATGAGTTTAAGAATTACCAATCACGGTCCTGATGTGTATGCGGGAATTATTCAAGTTTATACTAGAGTTATTGGAGAGCCCGTCACTTTTTATACCCCTATTAATGGTTGTGGCGTGGTTGAAAGTTCAGCTTTTCCTGTTCCAGGAACTCCGGTACATCATTCCTATGGATTTTACAATTTTCCTGAAACAGAAATCCAGATCAACCAAACCATCAGTTGTCAAGTCGGTTATGTAACCAGTTTAAATGAAAGTGAATTCGTCACTACTTTTTTCCATATCAGCCCTGGAGATCCTTCTGGTTATGGTTATTTTGGAGATCTAAACCTTGACAATAACACACCTTATATTACTTTTGGGGACAGTCCTGTACCACAAATCATACCCAGTTTGTCCTTAATGAATCTTTTCACCCTGTTATGCCTATTGTTAGGCATTACTTTTTACCAACTCACTAGGAAAAAATCATGAAATATTTATTATTGACTCTGTTTATTAGCCAAAGCCTATGGGCACAACCTAATTTGTTTAATTCATCTGGGCCTATTGTTCCCTCAAATAGTGGTAGCAATTTTTCAGGTCCCAATACCGTTGAGTTTGACACTGATATTGATGTGTTGGAATTGGCCAAGCAAATCGATATGGTATTGAACTTTCCAGATGATTCTCCTGATGAGATTATTCGTTTTCAGCATTTGTTGCACCCGGATTGCTGTTTCATAAATGCTTTGCCTGATTTATCAAAACCAGTCAATGAGTATAACTTTACCTGGGTCGGTTTGGGCGATGCTGGTATGATCTTGTGACCCCCAATGGCTTGGAAACATTTACTCATGGAGAAGTTGGTATCAGTGAAAACTACAAAACTTTACAGCTCTCTGCTCCAGTGGCTTCGCAATTTAGGATGAGTGATATTATTTTTGTTAACAGTTTTGAATAATAGTCAAATCTCGATAGATGATTACCACATGAAAACTATTTCTTGCAATAAATTCCTAGAAACAGGAAGTGTTTGTAGAAAGAGTCTTATTGATTTGTTGGTGTCGGTTGTGTAACAGTCTAATCAATTAGGAACTTGTCTGAGAATAGCGATTGATAAAAAACAGAAATTTGTTATAATCATAATTATTCAGCATATCTTGGTTTGGTTTTTTATTGTCAAAAATAAGTCAACACAAAACGCTGAATAACAACCTATAATCTTATGATTCTTAATCAAAAAACAAGGGGAAACTTATGAAATTCACATTATTAGCATTGTTACTCGTCAGCTCATTATCACAAGCTGTCAGCCTGCAAAACAAAGACAGCAAGAGTTACGATATCAAGGTCAAAGGCAGTTCATCTACCATGTCAACGTCAATCAACAGCGGCACCACTAAAGGTAGTATTTGCAGCTCTTCCTGTACTATTATTGTCGATGGTGTCGGTGAAATCGATGCCAGTGGTTCAGATCGAGTTGTTATTAAAAACGGCAAACTCTCTAAGTAGATGGTCTTTTCTTTTGGACTTATTTAAGCGGCCAAATCAAGATAGGGCACTAAGTTCAGAGAACTTTTCTTGATAATTTATGGCTCTAGTTTTTCTAGAGACATAAATTTTCAACTTTCCTGTAGTAATTTTCTATTCTCGGACAAGCTCCTAGTCAAAGCCATTAACAAAAATAATATCCAGTACGGCTCCGTACAAGTCTTTTGACATTTCACTGGTTTGCCCAGCCCATGTGTGAGGAATCACCTCATCAGCCGTAGAAGTGCTGGTGGTACGGATACCAAAACCATTGGCTAAAGGTGCACTAAGAGTAAAGTTGAAATCTCCATTGGCATCGGCCGTTGTTGAACCGAGATGTTGCAGAGCTTCTTCATTGCCATCGGTATCATCCAAATAAAAATCAATAATACAGTTTGGACAAGGGCTTGGATTACCTTGAAAATCACTCTGATTATTACCACCGCTGACACTGGTTCCTGATATGGATGTTATTTCTGCAGGTTCAAAAGCCTTAATGGGTGTTGTTAAATTTGGACCGATTTCAAAATATTTTTCAGGCCCATCGATGACAATATTGCCTCTCACTGTATTCCCTCCGTCCAAAAAAGAAGCCGCACTGGTATCGCTCCACAATATGGCTCCTTTGGTGTTTTCAAAACCATTTCTAGCAGAATCGATGATGTTATTTAAAATCATATGACCATTGTTAACAGGTGTTATGGTGTCGGTGCGAGTTGAAAATTTAATTCCTTGTCCACAAACCCCAACGGCGGTTCCATTGGTGTTTCGACCTATGGTGTTGTTTTCTATGGTATGCAAAGCTCCAAAGACGGTTAAAGCTTCAGGTGGTGTATCAAAGGTGCTGCGGATATTTTGCAATCCAGCAATGGTGTTTCCTTGAATAAGCAGTCCTGTGCCCGCTGCTGAAATCCCCGCACCACCAAACCACTCGCTAGCCTCTAAAGGTGGATCAACAGGGTTGAAAGGATCAGTGAATCCGCGGCACTTTAAGGCTTCTGGAACCACAGGAACAGTGCCATCAATGCGTGTGCCTATTAGATTGTTTAAGATTTTTACTCCTGATGTGGCAGAATTTATTTCGACCGCATATGTTCCTGCACCAGAAATAACATTGCCTATGACTTGCATATTATCCCCTTTGTTGGTGGTCAAGACTCCATTGTTACCCGCTAAATCGTTTGCATCTGTTGCCAAACGGGCAAATTGAATCGACATTCCATCAGCAGATAAACCCCAGGTATTGTTGCTGAAAGTCCCGTTGGCTTCTTTAAAATGAACACTCATGCCTCCCATAAATCCAAGATTTTGAAGAGTGACATCGCTGGCTTCTATCTCCAGAGTGGTTTCTGAGCTGATCATGATTTTGGGCATTTCGCCATTGAGTACATCAATGGAAGGCCCGCTTACAAATATAGGACCATCAACATCGGTAATGGTTTGTGGTTTAATCTTAAAATCACTCAATGAAGCTCCGCTACTGACTTGCAATAACCATTGATTTTCTGTGGCATTAAAAAAAGCATCATCAGCATCGCCATTTGTTCCATTGAGTCCAGTAAAGCGAATGAGAACGGGCGTACAATTTGGGCAAAAACTATCATCTGATCGTGCTCCAGCTTCACGCAAGGCGCGCCTTAAACTGCATTTTCCGCTGCCAGCCCCCGTGGTATCAGGAAAAAATGTTGCAGCTCCTTGGGTATAATCACAAGTATGAAGGTTATTGCTAGGCTCCACATCAATGGCCCAATCTACCGTGATAATACATCCATTTGCGTTGCATATAGTACTACTGGCCATGAGTGATGGTGAAAACCCAGTTAGCAATAACGCCGTTATAATAATAAATTTAAATTTCATTTAATCTTCTCTTCTATGTTTCAATAATGAAACCATATTAATAAAATTTGAAAAATGAATTATGAAAATCTTCTGAAAAAGTTGTGATTTTTGCCATAATTCCCAAATCCCGCTATAGAATCTCAATTTGGATATTAAAATTAACAAAGCGACTCAATCGATATCTGTATAATAGTGAAAAATTAAAGTGCTTCTATACAGGCAGATGTTTTCGTGCTGATGGTGCCATGTTACAATGGTTTTTTAAGCATGATTTTATAATTTTAATGATATATTCCTTTTTTAATTTTAAGCTAAATACGGATAATAAAGAACTTACAATTGATCAAGAAATTGTTCCATTGACAAAGCAGAATTTTGAACTGTTGCATTTGTTCGTCAAAAATGTCGGCAAAGTCTTTTCAAAAGAGGATTTAATTGAGACTTTGTGGCAAGGAAGATATGTCACAGAAAACACCATTGATCAAAGCGTTTCAAAACTTAGAAAGTTATTAAACAGCGCCAAAGCAGAAACCTATATAAAAACGGCTTATGGAAAAGGATTTTATTTTGTTCCCAAGGTCGAGATAGTTCAGCCGAAAAAAGCCAAGAAGAAGCATAATGTTTTTTTATACACCATGCTCGTGCTTGCCTTGTTTGCTGTGGCTCTTGTGTGGAACAAAAACACAGTAGAAACCAAAATAAAAACTCCAAGTTCCCTAGTCATGATTATGTCTCAAGAGAATAAACTTAAAGAAAATGACTGGCTAAATGAGGCTTCTGTTGCTTTTATCGACGAAGTTTTTTCTTTTGCAAATGCCGCACAGCTGAAAGATTTTAAAAACAAACCCGAATATTTATCCCGGCAGCAATATATTGATAATCAATGGAAAATCTCGCCTGATTTAATCATTGTAACCACGCATGTTTCACATAAAAATAATGTCTATACAGTGGAATTAATGATGCAAGACAAGCAACAAAATAACTACAGTCAGAGTTTTTCTAATAAAAATTTGAGTCATTCAATGCGGCAAGCCAGTCAATGGTTGGCAGAGAAAGTCAAATACGAGCAAGCCACCAAAAAAATTGACTCTTTAATACCCGAAGATTCCTATTTGCTTGAATTGTATATGCGAGGTTTGGTGAGTTACGGCAAAGGAGAATTAGACAAAGCAGAGCACTTTTTTAAATTGTGTCTAGAAGAAAAGAGTGACTTTCATCTTGCTCGATTGCGCTTAGCCAAAGTGCTCAACAGTCAGGGCAAGCAGGATAAAAGCTTGGCATTGCTAGCGACTTTGTCCAGTTTGGATGTCTTTCCTCAAATTGAAATTGAAGTTGAAACAATTCGAGGAGACATTTACGACACACAAGGAAAGTACCAACAAGCCAGAGACTTGTATCTGTCTATACTTAACAAATACAAAGAGCAATCTTTGCCTCAGTTGAATGAAATTCGTTATAATTTGAGTTATACCTATTCAGTGCTAACAGAATACGAAAAAGCACTAACACAACTGAATCAACTTGAAAGCAGTATAAAAAAAGATAAAAACATAGAATTGCTGGCAAATGTATTGCAGAAAAAAGCCAGTATATTGCAAAAAATAGGGCAGACTCAACAAGCAGAAACAATTGCGAAAAAATCCTTGGATCTGTTTTCTCAACAAGAAGACTTGCTTGGTGAAGCCAAAACTTATACCTTATTAGCTCGCATCAATACACATCGATCCAAATACAAAGAATCTGTAGCCTATTTAGAACAGGCTTTGTTGATTAACAAATCTTTGGACTATCAATTGGGTACCGGAGCAACACTCAATGAAATTATCTATGTGCTAATGGTTCAAGGAGAATTCAGCAAGGCGTGGGAATCAAACCTCGAAATGCAAAAAATTGCTATTGAGATTGACTACAATGCAATGCTGCAAATCTCCAAACAATACGCTGTTGATATTTCAAGAGCACTAAAAAAGTGGAAAAGAGCAGAACTCTATTTGCAAGAGCACTTGCAACTGGCTCAAGCCTCAAATAACACCAGGGCTTTATTAAAAAACAAGCTTTTGGCTTTGGATTTGTATCTGCAACAAAAAAAAACCAGTGCTATCAAAGAGCTGTTGACAGAAGTCCAAACCTATATAGATAACAGCAAAGAAGTTCGTTTGCAACCGCGTTTGAATTTAAAACGAGCTCGCTATTATTTTTTAATAGGTGAAAATAACAAAGCGGTAGAATTGTTGCAAATGTCAAAAGACTTAGCCGAGAAAACTGACGATGGGGAGACAATTATCGAGATAAATAACCTGTTGGCAGAACATTATTTGCAGCAAAAACAAGCTCAAAAGGCATTGGCGGTACTGGAAAGTTCAGTCGAATACAATCCCTTGCCCTATCCTTATTTGTTATTAAAAGCAAAGGTCTATCAACTAAAAGGTGAAAGCCTAAAAGCTTTGGATTTTGCCTACGAATGCAAGAAAACAGCCAATGAGTGGTGGAATTCTGAAGATGAACAGTTTTTATCTGAGCTTATTTCTCCCAATAAGCCGGAATAAACAAGATAAACAGGGTGAATATTTCCAAGCGACCAAAAATCATCACCAAAGAAAGTGTCCATTTACTGCTATCCTGTAAGGAAGAATAATTTGAGTGAGCTTCTCCTAAAGCGGGTCCTAAATTGGCCAGGGCTGAAAGCACGGTACTGGTGGCGGTGGTAATGTCTTCTCCAAAAGCCATGGAAATCATGATAAAAAACACCAGCAAAGTTAAAAATTGCAACAAAAATGCTGAAACAGAATCCAAGACACGGTAATGCACGGTTTTATCGTTCATTTTGATGATGAATTTCCCATGAGGATGAACCAAGCGATAAAATTCACGCATGCTTAATTTGTACAACAATATCACCCGTACCAACTTAATCCCTCCAGAAGTAGAACCTGCACAGGCTCCAACCGAACCTAAAAGAATCAAAAATAAGGGCAACATCCACGGCAGTTGACTGATGTTAGCTGTGGAAAATCCAGTGTTACTCACCATGGCAACCACCTGAAAGGCCGAATGACGCAATGATTCGTAAAGACTGCCATAAGTGTTGTTGATAAGCAAAACAATGGCGGTGACAAAAAACGCAACGATAATAATGCCTATGTAAACTTTAATTTCAGTATCCTTTAAATAGACTTTCATGGAAGCAGAACGCCAAGCTATAAAATGAGAGGCAAAATTAAAACCAGCCAAAACCATAAAGACTATACAAATAAGTTCGATTAAGGAATTGTTAAAATAACCAATGGATGCATCATGAGTGGACATTCCACCAGTAGCCAAAGTAGAAAAAGCATGACCAATAGCATCAAACAGATTCATGCCCGCCATGTAATAGGCTAAGGCGCAAATGGTTGTCATTGCCAGATACAATATCCACAGCATTTTTGCTGTTTCAGTGATCCGCGGAGTTAATTTTTGATCCTTCATAGGGCCAGGAGTTTCTGCTTTAAACATTTGCATGCCACCAATGCGCAACATCGGCAAGATAGCTATGGCCAAAACAATAATACCCATACCGCCTAACCATTGCAAAAGTTGACGATAAAACAAGATGGAATGCGGCAAGTCATCCAAATGACTGATAATAGTAGAACCGGTTGTTGTTAAAGCAGAAATAGATTCAAAAACGGCATCAGCCAAAGAAAGATTCAATGCTTGCGAGTTGTACAAGGGCACAGCTCCGCTCAAGCCAATAATCAACCACGAAAGACCCACAACAATAAAACCAGACCGGATTTGTAATTCAGAATTGGCTTTTCGAAACAGAAATAACAGCGAACCACCCAGCAGAAACAAGACGACAAAGCCATGAAAAAATGGAACGATATCACCGTCTTGGTAGATCAAACCCACGACAATGGGTGGTAACATGATTAAACTAGAAATTATTAGCAACAAACCAATAATTCGTAAGACAACTTTACCAAAAGTAGAAGGCTTATTGTGAATGTAATTTTGAGAAATAAAGGGGCTCAAATAAATTTAAACAAGAAAAGCATTATACCCTAATCCCGATATAGAAAACACGTTTCTTGTACAATCCTTTGGTGCATCTGGTAAATTTAACAAGCACCGTATAATGTCATCCTCGTGTACACGGAAAAAATACTTCATGAATGTATTTTCATGCAAACCCTCATGGGCAAATTTTCTCAATCTTTTCTTGTGCCACAGAAATTCCAAGCTCGGATGTATGCTCATACACTTGAGCCATTACAGTGAGCCTTTACAGAGATGTTAGTAAGGCTTGTTTGAAGCGTTTCAAAGTTATTGGATTTGTCATTGACTGTTCATCCAATAATGGAACCATAGGTTTGTGTTGCTTTAGGAGATGAACAAAGAGCCCATCGGACAATGTAGAAGTTCCATCGTTGAAATAATGTGGAGTGGTTTGATTGCCGCAGCTGGGAGATTTGCTTTTGAGAACAAAGCCGTGATAACTGTTAAAAACTGCAATATTGCGTTCAAACCAGTGCTGCATTTGTGAGGTGTAATCCAATTGCGGTTGCTGTACTTGAACCAGTTGAATCGTTTTGTTGTTTCTGATTTGAATGGGTGGGCGAGGGACGGCAAGACCCATTTCAACTTCGGGACACAGAGCCACAAGTTGGTACTTGCGGCTATCAAAATGGTTTAAAATTGTGGATTGTTTGTTTTGGCCATCGTAACGAACATTATGACCTAACAAGCATGCACTGACTGCAATTTTAATCATGTTTTCTTTTTTTGTCAGGAAATAAAACATTCAAAGGTTGCGATAAGCTATTGGAAAAAACCATGCGAACATGTGAGCGGTTTAAGGATCGCGGTTCTTTGACTCCACAGGCATGGGCGATGATGCCCACCTCTTTAATCATGTGTTTGGCAAAATTAGCGACCCGTTTGGTTTTATTTTCTACTACCAGCCCTTTGTGCAGGTCTGGGTTGTGGGTTGTGATGCCCGTTGGGCAGGTGTTTTTGTTGCATTTTAAGGCTTGAATACAACCCAGAGAGAACAGAAAACCGCGCGCATTGTTGATAAAATCAGCCCCCGCACACAAGGCCCAAGCAACTTCTGCTGGAGTAATCATTTTGCCAGAAGTCATGATACGAATGCGATCTTTTAATCCATATTCGTTGCGTAAGTCAACCAACATGGGCAAGGATTCTTTAATCACCATGCCAACATCGTCCATCAAGGATTGCGGCGCAGCACCTGTTCCACCATCGCCACTGTCTAAGGTGATGAAATCAGGCGCGCTTTCAATCCCGCGTTTGTTGCATTCTTCAAACAAATCATGCAGCCATTGATCGTTGCCCATGACCATTTTAAAGCCAACAGGCAGACCAGTAGTGTTGCGGATTTTATCAATCATATCCAAAAGTTCGCTAGCGCTGTTGATTTCGGCGTGACGATTCGGGCTGATGGAAGGCTTGCCAGCAGGAATGCCACGAATTGTAGCAATTTCTTGTGTGACTTTCTCTGCTGGAAGAATCCCTCCTTTGCCGGGTTTTGCGCCTTGTGCGAGCTTGAGTTCTATCATTTTAACTTGTGGAATTTGACCAATCTCTTTGAGCTTGGCAAAATCAAAACCACCCTCAGCATTGCGTGCTCCGTATTTTGCTGTACCAAATTGATAAACGATATCGCAGCCACCCTCTAGATGGTAAGGTGAAATTCCACCTTCGCCTGTATTCATCCAAATACCTGCTTTTTTGGCTCCATGAGACAAGGATTGAACCGCAGGCATGGATAAAGCTCCAAAACTCATGGCCGAAATATTAAAAAAACTAGGACTAGCATACGGTTGTTTGGCATAAGGGCCGATGACTAATTTTTCGGCGCTAACAGCGTCTTTTTCCATCACAGGAAAGGCACAGTTCATAAAAATCATAGCACCACGACGATCGAGATTTCGGGTGGAGCCAAAAGCAACCGTATTATTGTTGCCTTTGGCCGCTTTATAAACCCACGTGCGTTGGGCGCGATTAAAGGGCAATTCTTCTCGATCCATAGCAAAGAAGTACTGGCGAAAAAACTCACCTAAGTGTTCAAACAACCAACGAAAGCGGCCAATGACGGGGAAATTGCGCCGAATAGTGTGTTTTTTCTGGTTTTTGTCGATAAAATAGAGGACTACCGCGCTCAGTATCGCTAAACCAACTAAAAAAACAAATAGCAAGACCAAAATTTTGATGGCCGAAATAAACCATGTATTTAGCATAAAAAACTCCTGTGTTGTGAATTCTCGCTAGCGAGATTTGAAAGTTTGCATTGTATCATCCCAAATCCAGATATGGAAAATACAATTGTAGCACAACTCATTGAAACGCTTAGGAGCGTATCAAGCAATTGCGATTCTATATCGGTGATATAGATTGGAATTTATTGAAAATATTTCATAAATTGTGTTGAAAAGGCACAATCAAATCCGTATAATCCACCACCTTTATTATTAATCAACTAACAAGGTACTGTCATGAAAGTATTATCATCTTTGAAATCAGCCAAAACACGTAGTCGCGACTGCAAAGTTGTTCGTCGTCGTGGCAAGGTTTTTGTAATATGCAAATCCAATCCTAAATTTAAAGCTCGTCAAAGATAATTCTTTTACAGTCAAAAATTATAAAGCCCTCAGATTGAGGGTTTTTTTTTGCCTTTTTTTAGAGACAATCTATGCCATCCAATAGCATATGCAAAAGCAAACCTATACCAATGACTCTGGTTTTTGGAAAAAAACAAGCGATACAATAAAGGACAAGAGCTGGCCATTGATGGAGTGGATGAAAGCCAATACTGCAACGCAGGGCATCGTAGATGGGAGTGGCGAGCAAATGATCCAGATCCACCAGCATGGTGAGCATCATAATTGCATAAACTTTGAGCCATTGGTTTTTGTTTCCAAATCCCGTTAATGAATTTCGCCTTTTCTGGTCAAATAGAGAAGGACTTGGATTGTAGAAGACGATGCTGACGAGTAGAGGAACAGCAAAGTGTAAAAAAATGTGGAACATCAATCAGGATTTTGTCGATAGAATAATGAGACAAGCCACCTTTCTTTCTTCTGCAATCAAAACATTATAAGTACGGGCTGCTGATTGGTTGTTCATGACTTCAAAGCCAATGTTTTGTTTGGCAATAGGTGTTAATAAATCAATGGCGGGAAACACATGTTGGCAACCCGAACCTAAAAGGATTAACTCAGGCTCTGAATCTAATAAATATTTAATATGCTCAGGGCGCAAATCATCCACAGATTGAATATCAATCTCTGTGATTAAACGAGTATTGCTAATAATGCAACTGCTGCTAAACACCTCGGAGTTTATGCTGATGCTTTGCTCTGTGATCGCCGTAATTTGCTTGGCAGACTCGTGGCTATTTTCGTGCAGTTGCATTTATAAAGACAAATCGTATTGTGGATTCTTGGGATTGGCCAAAAAAATAGTTAAAACCTGACCAATCGAGTGAATTTTTGTGGCGCCGGTTGCTTCTAGAATCTCGGTTATAAATTTGCTTCGTGTTTCTTTGTCCATGCGAATTCTAATTTTAATCAGTTCGTGCAATTCCAAGCAGACTTCAATCTCATTCATGACATTTTCTGTTAAGCCCTTATCTGCAACCATAACCACTGGCTTTATTTGATGACTCACTCCTCGTAAAAATTTTATCGCGTGTTTATTCATGTTGCTTATTTATTATCTCAATTTAATGTGTTAATGTGGCATTTTAACAGTTTCATTGATTGCAATACAAACATGGCAAGAAGTAAGAGTTCAAATAATTGGTTACGCGAACATTTTGATGATTATTGGGTTAAATTATCGCAAGAAAAAGGTTACCGAGCCCGTTCGGCCTTTAAATTGGAAGAATTGCACGAAAAAGACGGCCTGCTTTCGCAGGTAAAAAATATTGTAGATTTGGGTTGTGCTCCTGGTGGTTGGTGTCAAGTAGCGCGCAGATTGACAGCCAAAAGCACACGAATTATTGGCATGGATATTTTACCCATGGAGCCTGTTGAAGGCGTCGAATTTATCCAAGGAGATTTTCGTGAAGAATCGGTGTTAAATGAGTTGCTCAGTTTGGTTGGAAATGACAAAATAGACCTTGTTTTATCAGATATAGCCCCAAATCTTAGTGGAGTGTTTGCTGTAGATCAGCCGCGCATTATGTATTTGGCAGAGCTGGCGCTGGATTTTTGCTTGCAATGCCTTAAACAAAATGGCAATTATGCGGTCAAAATATTTCAGGGCGAAGGCTTTGATCAGTATTTAGCAGAGTTACGAAAGAACTTTAAAAAAGTGGTGATGAGAAAGCCAAAATCATCACGACCCCGAAGTCGAGAAGTGTATGCCGTTGGTATAGGCTTTAAAGGCTAGATTTATAAATTAGAAAATTTAGGAATATGTTTTGAACAATAATTTAAAAAATATCATCATGCTTATGGTTGTTTTAGTACTGGTTTTTTCGGTATTTAACTCCATGGTTAATCAAGCGGCCAGTTCTTCAGAGTTGAGTTATACCGATTTTTATAAGTTGCTTAAAAATGGTCAAATTAAATCTGTAGATGTTGATAATGTCACTTCAGTTCACAAGATCATAAAAGCCAAAACCAATGGTGGTGAAGCCATCGTCGTCAATGCGCCCAAAGACGATAAATTAATTGATGATTTAATCGAAAAAAACGTGGATGCAAAATTTGAGCCAGTGCATGAGCAAAGCCTCTTATTTAGCTTGTTTGAAACGATATTCCCCATTATATTGTTGGTGGGTTTGTGGTTTTTCATCATGCGTCAAATGCAAGGAGGCGGAGGCAAGGGTGGAGCCATGAGTTTTGGGAAATCCAAAGCCCGGTTGCTTTCTGAAGACCAAATTAAAGTCACCTTTGCTGATGTTGCAGGGATTGAAGAAGCCAAGGAAGAAGTGGGGGAACTGGTTGATTTTCTCCGAGACCCCAGTAAATTTCAAAAACTGGGCGGCCACATTCCTCGTGGTGTGCTAATGGTCGGTTCTCCCGGTACGGGCAAGACCTTGTTGGCCAAAGCCATTGCGGGTGAAGCTAAAGTGCCATTTTATACCATTTCTGGTTCTGATTTTGTAGAAATGTTCGTAGGTGTTGGCGCCTCTCGTGTGCGTGACATGTTTGAACAAGCCAAAAAGAATGCGCCCTGCATTATCTTTATTGATGAAATTGATGCCGTTGGTCGTCAACGGGGTGCTGGCATGGGCGGCGGTCATGACGAACGCGAACAAACATTGAATCAATTATTGGTTGAGATGGATGGCTTTGAAGGCAACGAAGGCGTCATCGTCATTGCCGCGACCAACCGTCCAGATGTACTGGATTCAGCTTTATTGCGCCCAGGACGTTTTGATCGACAAGTGGTTGTGCCCTTGCCCGACATCAAGGGTCGTGAAGCGATCTTAAAAGTCCACATGAAGAAAGTCCCCATAGCCGATGATGTAAAACCGCGCAATTTAGCTCGTGGAACTCCTGGCTTTTCTGGAGCTGATTTGGCTAATTTAGTCAATGAAGCAGCCTTGTTTGCAGCAAGAAAAAATGCCAAAATTGTGGTGATGGATCACTTCGAAGAAGCCAAAGATAAAATTATGATGGGCGCAGAACGCCGCTCTATGGTGATGGACGATAAAGAAAAACTAAACACCGCGTATCACGAAGCAGGCCATGCGATAGTAGGTCGTCTGGTTCCAGAGCATGATCCTGTTTATAAAGTGACGATTATTCCCCGAGGCCGGGCTCTTGGCGTGACCATGTTTTTGCCTGAACAGGATCGCTATTCGCAATCCAAAACTTATTTGGAGTCTCGTATTTCCAGTTTGTACGGCGGACGTATTGCTGAAGAATTAATCGGAGGCAAAGATGCTATTACTACAGGAGCTTCCAACGACATTCAAGTGGCGACAGATATTGCCAGAAGCATGGTCACTAAATGGGGCTTCGGTGAAGGTCTGGGGCCTTTGTTGTATTCTGAGGACGAAGGTGAAGTGTTTTTAGGGCGTCAAGTGACACAACATAAAAACATGTCAGATGTAACAGCGGGTAAAATTGATGCTGCAATCAAAAAACTCATCGATAAAAATTATGACCGTGCCTATACCATGCTCACCGAGAATATGGATATACTGCATATCATGGCGAAAGCTTTGATGAAGTACGAAACCATTGATACGAGTCAAATTGATGAAATCATGCAAGGCAAAGAACCCAGTCCTCCAGAAGGATGGGAAGACGATGATACTTCAAGCAAATCAACACCCAAAAGTGAAGACAAGAAGCCAGAAACTAAAAACGACAATGTTGGGGATGAAGCCCCTTCGGTTTAGTTGAGTCCAAATCTGCAAAGATATGAGTCGTTTGTAATCTAGAATATGATCAAGACGGGCAAAACATTCCAAATTATGGGGGTCATTAATGTGACCCCTGATTCTTTTTCTGACGGTGGTCAATTCTCCAGCACTGAAACAGCATTGAAGCAGGCTTTAAGCTTGCTTGAACAAGGAGCTGACATCATTGATATTGGCGGTGAATCCACACGCCCAGGAGCCGACAGTGTTTCGGTTGAAGAAGAAATTAATCGCGTTGTTCCTGTTATTCAAGCCGTAAGAAAACTCAAGCCTTCCTGTGTCATTTCTATCGATAGCAGTAAGGCAGAAGTGATGGCAGCTGCAATCAAAGCAGGAGCTAATTTCATTAACGATGTCAATGCCCTTCAAGCTGATGCTTGTTTGGGATTGCTTGCTAAAAGTAAGCTTCCTGTTTGCCTAATGCACAAAAAAGGCCAACCTAAAACCATGCAAATTCAACCAAAATACCACAGTGTAGTGAATGAAGTGATGGATTTCTTTAAAAAGCGCATTGAAAGTTGTTTGCAGGCAGGTATTTTGCCAGAAAATATCATTCTTGACCCCGGCATTGGTTTTGGTAAAACTTTAGAACATAATCTGGCTTTACTTCGTAACATAAAACCATTAAAATCTTTGGGCTTTCCGGTACTCATTGGCGTTTCAAGAAAATCAATGATTGGCGAGATACTGAATGCTGAAATAGGCGACAGATTGTATGGCTCATTGGCTATTGCTCAGTATGCTTATACATGTGGTGCAGAATATTTCCGTGTACATGATGTTAAAGCTACTCATGATGTCTTGAAGATTGCCGAATTATTGAACTCGTAATTAACTGTGTAACTATATCAAGGTATTGATGCAAGAGTCTCATAAAATAATAAGAAGAAATTAAAACATGAAAGAAAAAAAATATTTTGGAACAGATGGCATAAGAGGAGAGGTCGGTGGTTCAATAATGACGGCTGAATTTGCCCTAAAACTTGGACGAGCTGCAGGTGTAGTCTTGGGTCAACTTTCACCATCCAATACCATTGTCATAGGCAAGGACACGCGTATCTCAGGTTATATGTTTGAGGCGGCTTTAGAAGCTGGACTCTCTTCATCAGGGGTTAATTCTCTGTTATTGGGACCCATGCCAACACCAGCAATAGCCCGAATGACCAGTTCCATGCATGCCAGTGCTGGTATTGTTATCAGTGCCTCTCATAATCCATTTTACGACAATGGCATCAAATTTTTTGATCAAAATGGCGAAAAATTGTCCGATGCATTGGAGTTGGCGATAGAAGCAGAAGTCGATAAAGACTTTTTTACGGTTAAGAGTGAAAATCTAGGCAAGGCCAAGCGTATTGATGATGCTGCTGGGCGATACATTGAATTTTGTAAAAGCACATTTCCGCGTCAACAAAGCTTATCGGGATTGAAAATTGTGGTAGATTGTGCCAATGGAGCGACTTATCATATCGCTCCTCAGGTTTTTTCTGAACTGGGAGCCGATGTCACCGTTGTCGGTAACAGCCCTGATGGTTTGAACATTAACGAAGACTGTGGCTCAACTGAACCACAATTGCTGCAAGAAAAAGTTCTCGATGCAGGTGCAGATTTAGGCATTGCCTTGGATGGCGATGGAGATCGTTTGTTAATGGTTGATCACTGTGGTGATCTTATCGATGGCGATCAATTGATTTTTATTGTTGCCAAACATTTTCATAAGAACAAACAATTAAACGGCGGTGTGGTCGGAACCTTGATGACCAATCAAGCCATGGAAGTTGGATTGGCACAATTAGGTATCCCATTTTTACGAGCGAATGTGGGTGATCGTTATGTCCATCAACTGTTGAAGAAAAACAACTGGTGTTTGGGTGGAGAATCATCGGGGCATATTCTCAACCTTAATTTAGCAACAACAGGCGATGGAATTGTCAGTGCTTTGATGGTTTTGATTGTCATGAAGAATGAAAGCAAAAAACTGAAAGAATTGGCAGCTGAAATTCCACTTTATCCTCAAATTCTCATCAATATCACGATTGATAATGCCAAATCAATCGCTCAAAACCCTGTTTTGTTAGAGCAAGCCGATATAATCGATAAAAAACTAGCAGACAAGGGTCGAACTTTAATCCGTGCCTCAGGAACGCAACCAATGCTTAGAGTGATGGTTGAAGCACAAGATGAAAAACTGGCAAACAAATACGCCCAACATTTAAAAGAGACAGTAGAAAATCTATGAAAATAATTGCAATAGTGAGTCTGTTGAGTTTAATTTCTTGCACTCAGAATATCAAGCAGAAAACACAGCTCAGCGCACCCAAGCCTCCACCTATGTCAGAAGAAAAGACACTAGAGCAGCCTCCCAAAAAACCAGCTTTTTTATCAGACATTAACCAGCTAACTTTTGCTGGAAAGCGATCAGGAGAAGGTTATTTTTCGGCGGATGGTTCGCGTTATATTTTTCAGGCAGAACGTTTGGATGACAATCCTTTTTATCAAATTTTTGCCATGGATTTAGAATTGGGTGATGTTGAAATGATCTCTGACGGTACAGGAAAAACTACCTGTGCTTGGTTTCATCCGCAAGACGATCGCATTCTTTATTCTTCGACTCATTTGGACAAAGACAAACTTAAGAAACAAAAAGATGAGCTTGAATTCAGAGCATCAGGAAAAACCCGTCGTTATTCATGGGACTACGATGAAAACTACGATATATTTGCCAAACAAGGGGACAAATTGACTCAATTAACCCATGAGTTGGGCTACGATGCCGAAGGCAGTTATTCTGCAGATGGCCAATGGATAGTGTTTGCTTCCAACCGAAATGCTTACAACGAACAAGCAAAAAATATGAGTCAAGCCGAAAAAAACACCTTCAGTAAAGATCCAGCCTTTATGATGGACATTTATTTGATGAAAGCGGATGGCAGTGATGTCAGGCAATTGACGACATACAAAGGCTACGATGGTGGCCCTTTTATTTCTCCAGATAGCAAAAAGGTCATCTGGCGCCGTTTTTCTGTGGATGGTTTAACCGCAGAAATCTACACCATGAATCTTGATGGCAGTGACAAAAAACAAATAACACATGGGCAAGTTATGTCGTGGGCTCCCTACTACCATCCTTCGCAAAAATACATTATTTACACGTCTAACAAACAAGGTTTTGCCAATTTTGAACTCTATATTGTTGATACACAAGGCCAACACGAGCCTGTTAGGGTCAGTGAATTGGAAGGCTTTGATGGTTTGCCAGTATTCTCACCTGATGGAGATGAATTGTATTGGACACGTAAAAAAGACAACAACGATGTCTCGCAAATATATCGAGCCAATTGGAACCACAAAGCAGCCTTAAAATCCTTGAATTTAGCGGACTAAAAAATACAAATGAATGCATCTAAAACTCTGAATATTATTATTCTGATCACCTTATTAATTTTAACGGCTTCAACACAAGCCAAAAGGTCATCACTTATCAATGCGGAATTAGCCCAAAAACATATTGAGGCTTTGACCCAAACTGGAGGGCGCTTAACAGGTTCTAAAAGCGAAGCAAAAGCTGCAGCCTACATCGGTCAGGAATTAAAAAGAATAGGTTTGCAACCGTGGCACTCGAACAGCTACAAGCATCCTTTTGAATTTACCGCTGGCACAAACTTGGGCGAGAATAATCGTTTGACAATCAATGGTAAAGAGCTCAAATTGAATGAAGATTTTAGGCCTTTGGTCTTTTCTGGGCTTGGAGATTTTGAATTGGCTGATGCAGTTTTTGCAGGATATGGAATCACTGAACCTGAAGGCGAAAAAATGGGTGAAAATTACGATTCCTATATGCATTTGGACGTTAAAGACAAGTGGGTTGTGGTGATGCGTTTTATGCCTGAGGATATTTCGGTAGAAGAACGCGTAAAAATCAACCTCTACTCCAGTGAACGCAATAAAGTCTTAAATGCCAGACAACATGGAGCCAAAGGTGTTATTTTTGTGCATGGTCCCAATACATTGGTTAAAAAACAATTAATTCCCTTAACTTTTGATGCCTCCACAGCTCACGGCAGCGTTCCCGTTCTATCCATCAGCACTTCACTTGCTAATTCATGGTTCAAGCACATGGACAAAGACTGGGCAAAAATTCAGAAAAAACTCGATGCGGGTCAATTTGTTATGGGTTTTGATCTCAAAGAGGTCTCAATTTCAGCCAGTGTTGATTTGGTCCAAGACAAGAAAATTGGTCACAATGTCATTGCCACTATCAAAGGCAGCAGTGATTTACCTGCGCTTATATTAGGGGCTCATTACGATCATTTAGGTCATGGCGAAAGTTCCACCTCCTTAGCCCGAGCAGATGAAATGGGTTTTGTCCATGCAGGTGCAGATGACAATGCCTCGGGTGTGGCTGGTTTGCTCAGCATTGCAGAATATCTGGTTGAGCAGAAAAACAAAGGGCGATTCAAACCCAAAAGAGACGTTGTTTTTGCCTTTTGGTCGGGGGAAGAATTGGGCTTGCTCGGTTCCAATCATTTTGTAAAAACTTTTGATAAAACAGATTTGTCTGATACCTTTATGGCCAACCTCAATATGGACATGATTGGACGTTTAAGAGAGTCTGCTGTGATGCAAGGAACAGGTTCGAGCTCGCAGTGGAATGCTATTATTGAACAACGTAATGCTCCTATTGGCTTGAATATTACTTTGCAAGAAGATGCCTATCTACCAACCGATGCCATGAGTTTTTATTTGTACAATGTTCCCGTTTTGTCTGCTTTTACCGGTTCGCATACAGAATATCACACGCCACGAGATAGTGCAGAGCTAATTAATTACCAAGGCGTGGCAAAAATATCGAAGTTAGTGGCTCTTATTGCGCGTTCTTTGGCTTTGCAAGAACAAGCCTTGGATTATCAAAAACAAGAACGCAATAAAGAAAAAGGCAGCCGAGGCGGGATGCGCGCTTATTTAGGGACGATACCTGATTATGCCAGCGAAGACGGTAAAGGTGTGTTATTAAGTGGTGCAACCAAAGGCTCACCTGCCGAGAAAGCAGGCATTCAAAGTGGTGATGTTTTAATAGAAATGGCTGGGACTAAAATCGAAAATATTTATGATTTTACCTACATCTTACAAGCTTTAAAAGTAGGCAAAACGGTTAAGGCGAAAATACTCAGAGAGGGTAAGGAAATAGAACTGGATGTTACTCCTGGATCTCGACAGTAATTAAAGAGAGAAAAATGTGAATAAACCTCAAAGAACCAATGCAATTGTGCGGCTTTACCATCAGTTGGGATCGCCTCCTTCTTTTTATCGAATCAGTGGCTATTTTTTGAAATGGTTGTTGCTCATTTCCATAGTTTTGTTTGCTTGGGGAATGTACGATGGTTTGCTATTAGCTCCTGCGGATTATCAGCAAGGTGATAGTTTTCGAATTATCTATGTGCATGTCCCTGCGGCTTGGATGTCGATGTTTATTTACGGCATTATGGGAGTTTGTGGTTTGATTGCAATAATATGGCGCATGAAAGTCGCCGAAGCCGTGATGTTAGCCTCAGCGCCTATTGGAGCTTGGTTTACGGTTATTGCTTTGCTTACTGGCTCACTGTGGGGAAAACCCATGTGGGGCACATGGTGGGAATGGGATGCGCGAATGACTTCAGAGCTTATTTTGCTGTTTCTCTACATTGGCATCATGGCGACGTATTCAGCCTTTTGCGAAGACTCAAGAAAAGCGGCAAGAATGGCCGCCTTAATCGCTGTTGTTGGTATTTTTAATGTGGTTATTATCCATTTTTCAGTCAAATGGTGGTCTTCAATTCATCAAGGCACAACAGTTTCATTGATGGGCAAAAGTCACATTACTTGGGAAATGCTAAGACCCTTGCTGGTGATGGCTTTCGCCACAAAATTTTACTATGGCTATTCGATGTTAAAACGGGCGCGAATATTTTTATTAGAAACTGAACAAGCCAAACGCTGGGTTTCTAATAGTATAGAGGGGAATAACAATGAATGATTTTTTTGCTATGGGCGGTTATGCCTTTTATGTCTGGAGCAGTATTGGAGTGTTCACTCTGGCCTTGTTGATTGATTTTATTAGCCTAAATTTGAGAGAAAAAGCAACAAAACGCCAAATCAAATCTTTTATTCGACGTAAGAAAAATGAGTAAGTCTTAGGTTTGTATTGTGAGTGCAGCTAAATACCCAAATCACGATATAGAACTCACGATGCCAGCAAAAGCTCTTAATAAGCCTGATAAATTCTCAAAAATCCTCATCACCAATGAGATGTATTCGATTTTTTGAGTTCCTTATACACCTTAATTACTTCTCCATCATTCGTGATTCTATATCGGGATTTGAGAAATAAAAAAATGCAAAGTGTATGAGTTTTACTTCATCATGAGCTACTTTCATAGGATTCGTGATTGTTGCCAATGAATTAACCCCTAAGTTTAGGGGCTGTTTTGATAGTTAGAAAAGGTACAATTGTGCTTTCACCTCAAAAAATATACATCATGAATAAAAAAATATTTATCTTTATTATAGTCATTGCAATTAGCGCAGCAGCTAACGCGAGAAATAAAGTAACAGATCAATCAAAAATAGAGACATTTAACACGCAGTTTTGTGAAGTGGGTGCTGTTTTGATTGGAGAAATGATTGTTGAATTACGCAAAGGTGTAGATTCATCTTTGATGTTGAATGTTATTAATACAAAGCTAGACAAAAACCAAGTTCCTACAGCGACTGAGACTCTTGAACAAGCAAAATCGGACGTAAGGTTTAATGTTACTTATGAACGCTCAATCAGTCGTTTTAAAGATAATTGCTTAGCTGGGCGTTACCCGAGCTATAAATTTGTTATGGATTCTTATGCAGCAAAATTTAAGTGATGGCACTGTTATAAAGCGCTGTGAGTGCTTGTAAAACTCTATTCAAAACCATTGAAAAAGAGAATGTCAATGTTATCTTGAATATTTGTAACATAGTCTTCTTTCTATTAAACACTCAAGAGATGAACCACCAATTTGCCTGATATGAATGATAAATCATAAATGGGATGGGCGATCAGGAAAATCATGTTATTTGTAGGTAGTTGACTTTGTTGGTGTGTGTCCCTTATATTTTATAAGGTAATAAGACAAGTGGTTTGACCTCTTTTTTATTATAAGCCATGCAAGTCAATAATGCCCGTTCATCAAGCAATGCTTGACTCTTGAAGCGTGATTCCCAGAAATGACCTGTTACTTCATCTTCGATGTTTGATGACCTGGCGATAAATTCGTTCAGTAACTTCATAAACCAACTTATGCTCATAAGCCTTTTTCTGTACTCATCCGTTTTTATAAAAACCATATCAAGTTCAGCCTTTGACAGTTCAGCACCAGCTAAATATTTTTGACAAAGTAATATCGGTTTGCATAAGCTAGACCAATAAGTTAAGACTTGTTTCTCACACCAGTTTTCTGTTGAATTGACCTTTAAAACAATTTGGTAATGATTGCTCAGGCTCGTATGTAAAGATTCGCGTAAGAACAAATGTCGATATTGAATACTTTAGCAAGTTCTTTTATTCTATTTGAGATCAGCTCTCTTCGATGGTCGTAACACTTTCCAGTGTACTGGTCTTTTCCGCATAAAAAGGCTCTTCGAACACATCTTGTCATCACATGATAAAAAGGTGTATCTTCCAAAGATATTTGGTATTTCCGTGCA